>Ga0228631_1000157_pt1 | contig 43458 bp, 42 predicted proteins | sample 39DmetaG_FD_183049 | JGI IMG/M metagenome (GOLD analysis project Ga0228631, IMG submission 183049) | Seawater microbial communities from Monterey Bay, California, United States - 39D | ecosystem: Environmental > Aquatic > Marine > Coastal | place: USA: California | collected 2016-09-28
AATTTGTAATCATACTCTTCTGGCAATCTTGATTGATTAACACTTGGTTCGCCTTCAGATAACCGCTTCTTTCCTACCAGAAAGAATATCAAGAAAACTGATACCTAATCTCTTTTGTCTGAAAGCACCCTCTTATTGATACGAGAGGCCTGGCATAAGAAAAGAAGACTGTAACTAGTGGTCTCTTCAAATATATTATATAAAGTATTTACGATTAATTGGAGCTGAGGTGTCGAAATCAAAAATGGAGTCATTTTGCAGCTAATTGGTGGGGTAACATGAAATACAATCTGATAACTCTGAAAATGTTTTTATCGGTAGCTAGAATGGGAAGTATTTCCCAAGCATCCGAAGTTGAGAATGTAGCTGCCTCCGCCATCAGCAAGCGTATCTCAGATTTAGAAGATCAGATTGGAACTCCATTGTTTTATCGACAAGCACGAGGGGTTGAGCTGACACCAGCAGGGAATGAACTCGCTAGGCATTCTTCCAACCTTCTCCAATTAGTGGAACGCATGGAAACCCACATGAGTGATTTCGCAACAGGAGCCAAAGGTTCGGTTCGTATTGCTGCGAATACATCAGCAATCACTCAATTCCTTCCTGAAGATCTCGCCAGTTTTGTAGAGAATTACCCAGATGTAAAGATTGACCTGAGTGAGCGAACTTCTGACGAAATACTGACCGCTGTGAGAGATGGTTTGGCAGACCTAGGCATTTTTTCTGGGCTGGTTGATGAACCGGAAATGGAGGTTATTACTTATCGTCGAGATACACTAGTAGTTGTAATGGGCAAGGATCATGTTTATCGGCCTGAGCATCCGGTTAAACTAGCAGAATTGGCTGAACTTGATATGGTGGGCTTACAAAGTGGCAGTTCATTGCAAGCGTTTTTGGAGAAGCGTGCTGCTGAACAGGGACTGTCACTTAATACGCGTGTTGAAACTCTTAGTTTTGATGGTGTTCGCCGGATGGTCGAAGCTGGTTTGGGTGTCGCAGTACTGCCTTTTGGAGCCGTTGAACCCTACCTCGAAAGTACTCAGTTACGGATGCAGGAAATTGATGAGGACTGGGCCGTTCGAACGCTAAAGCTTGCCGTTAAAGACCTGAGTGCTGTATCACGCTCCGTTCGAGCCTTGGTGGAACATCTGATTTCTCAAAAATTGACTAAAAAATAGCTCAACCTTTCTTTTTGTTCAGTAATAAATGCTAGACTTAAGCATTTCAATCTAGCCATAACTCATTGCATTAATAAGTTTTTAGTGGTGTTTGCATATTGCCATCCCAAACGGTGATACCCCCATTCGGAATTTGAGACTCCTGTAATCAGTATCAAAAGCGTTACGCATAGAGTGTACTTTAAACGTAACCCTATGGGAGGATAATCATGAAAAGAACATCTAGAGCAATCACTAGCGCTGTTATACTTGCTGGCGTAGTAGCCACAACGGCATATGCAGAAAAGATCAAAATTAACATGCCATCGACATTCGCTGGTTCCTTAACTCAATTAGGCACTGCTGGTGTGCGATTTGCAGATACTGTAAATTTGACTTCTGGTGGAGATATAGAAGTCAAATTCTATGATCCAAACGCTTTAATCCCACCGTTAGAAATTTACGATAATGTCTCTACAGGAGCGGTAGATGCAGGCTGGTCAACCTCTGGTTATTGGGGGTCGAAAAACTCAGCCCTGAACTTATTTGCAGCGGTACCTTTTGGCCCAGGGCCAGGTGAATATCTGGCTTGGATGTGGAACGGGGACGGCGAAAAACTTATGAATGAACTATATCATCCGGTAGGTATACACGGCCAGGTCTGTGGGATTGTTTCGCCGGAAACCTCTGGTTGGTTCAAAGAAGAAATCAATTCAGCAGAAGATCTTGCAGGTTTAAAAATGAGATTTTATGGTCTTGGCGCTTTGGTAATGCAGAAAATGGGTGTCGATACACAACTATTGGCTGGTGGAGACATCTACCCAGCGCTTGAGCGCGGGACTATTGATGCAACTGAGTTCTCGATGCCGGCAATTGACCAGAATCTTGGATTTTATAATTTGGCTAAACACAATTATTTTCCAGGTTGGCATCAACAGTCAACGATTCAAGAACTTCTTGTGAACAAAGATGTTTGGGATGGAATGACCGATCAACAACGGGCCATAGTTACGACGGCTTGTCGCGCAACTGTGGCAACACAGTTGGCAGAAGGAGAAGCAATTCAAGGTAAGGCTCTTCTTGAAATGCGCGCTGAGGGTGTAACAACTCACCGATGGCCCGATGAGTTTCTGGATACTTTAAAGGCTGAATGGAATGGTATTGCCATTGAAATGGCTGCAGAAAATCCTGATTTCGCCAAAGTATGGGAGAACCTCCAGGCATTCCGTGCTGACTACAAAGTCTGGAAAGATCTGGCATATCTCGACTAAATTAATTGCCTTTTCCATTTGTTGTCCGGCCGTATAACGGCCGGACAAAATACGTTTATATAAATGAAAATACAAAAGAGGACATTGTATGGAACGAGTTTTGGGGATAAGTCGTAAGATTGACCGGTTTCTCTGGTTGATGGCTAAGTTTGGATCTTGGTGCGCACTGCTTCTTGTATTAATTGTAACCTACGACGTGACAACACGTTATCTAGGTGTGCCAAAGTTATTTGGTCTGACCTCGACAAAACTGCAGGAATCTGAATATTGGCTTCATAGCTTTTTGATCGTTTTAGTCGTGGGCTATGCATACACTAAACAATCCCATGTGCGCATTGATCTGATCCGTGAGAACTTGTCGGATCGTACTAAGTACATAATTGAAGTTACAGGCATTCTGATGGCGTTGATACCCTATTCTTTCCTGGGTGCTTGGCTATCCTGGCCATATGTAGTTCGGTCCTACACTTCGGGCGAGATTTCAAAATCACAAACTGGTTTGACGGACCTATGGATTCTTAAATCTGGGTTGATCATTCTGTTCATATTGATTGGATTGGCCGGGGTTTCCCAACTTATAAAATCTATTGTGGGACTGGCAGGAAGACTTCCTGACGACCTAAAATCAACGACAATTAGGGGAGGCAATTGATGGGTATTATCGAACTCCTTCCGCTACTGATGTTTATCATTCTCGCTTTTTTGCTCTTCAGTGGATTTCCAGTTGCATGGGTCTTGGGCGGGGTTGGTCTTGGTTTTGGCCTGATTGGCGTTGCAGCAGACGAACTGGCATTCATACAGTTTTCCACTTTGCCATCTCGAATTTTCGGTGGCATCATGGAAAACCTTATTCTTACAGCTATACCGATGTTTGTTTTAATGGGCACTATGCTGGAGAAATCTGGAGTTGCACGCGACTTGCTGAACTGCCTTCAAGTATTGATGCGACGTGTTCCAGGCGGCCTTGCATTATCGGTGACTATTATGGGTACAATTTTGGCGGCTACCACCGGTATAATTGGCGCATCGGTAATTATGATGAGCCTGCTTGCTTTGCCGATCATGGTTGAGCGCAAATATGATCATGCTCTAGCATCAGGTACAATTGCAGCATCGGGGACGTTGGGCATCCTTATCCCTCCTTCAATCATGCTGGTAATCATGGCTGATTTATTATCACGCTCTGTGGGCAACTTGTTTGTGGCTGCAGTATTTCCCGGCCTCATTTTGGCAACTCTATATATGGCTTATATTGTTATTCGTTGTAAGTTTAACCCATCTTTGGCTCCACCAATTTCTGAAGCTCTTGGCCCGCAAACCCGAAGAGGTATTGTGGTTATGATTTTGCGTAGTTTCGTACCACCTGTAATCCTGATCGGCATGGTGCTGGGTTCAATACTTGGTGGTGTGGCAACTCCAACGGAGGCGGCCGGAGTTGGTGCGCTTGGCGCCATTCTATTGGGGTTTTTCAATTTAGTTATCTTGCCCTCGCTAGGGATTAAGGAATTCGCACTTGAAGAAACGCTTGCCGCTCCAAAGCCCACAAATTTTGCTGTATCTGGATTATCGACAAAGCTATTTCAGTTTGTTCGCACGGTTTCAAGTGTGCTCGACAGCACTGCACAAACCAACGCGATGATCTTTGGCTTGTTCGTTGGCGCGACCTTTTTTAGCTATATTTTTCGTGCGCTTGGTGGCGATGACCTGGTGATTAGTACAATCGAGGTAATGGGTCTTGGGCCATGGGGTCTGTTGTTCCTGCTGCTTGGCTTAGTCTTTGTGTTGGGTTTCTTCTTTGATTGGATCGAGATCACCTTGATTGTTTTGCCCGTGTTTGCACCAATCATTGCGCAATTGGACTTTGGTGATCATGTAGCGCGCATTGATGTTGTTTATTGGTTCGCAGTTTTGATTGCGATTAATCTGCAAACCTCATTTTTGACGCCACCCTTTGGCTTTGCATTGTTTTACCTTAAAGCTGTTGCACCGCCACAGGTTAAGATACAACAGATATATCGAGGGATCATCCCTTTCGTGCTCTTGCAACTTTTCGGTTTGACACTTGTGATCCTGTTTCCAGAGATTGCCCTTTGGCTTCCGAGAGTGCTGCTCAATTAAACTCTTGCTATGTCACATTAAGCAGGCTCTAATCATTACTGCGCCTGCTTAGCTATCTGCATGAGAAACTTTTGCAACTGAGAGTACATAGAGGAAAATTATTGATAATCAACACTGTACCATTGCTAATGTTTGTACTGGCTGGGTTGTTTTCGCCTGGCCCGAATATCGTTATGCTTACCACGTCGGGTGCAAGATTTGGTTTCAGGGCCACGATACCTCATTTGCTCGGGGTTCCCATTGGAACCGGAATTTTGGCGGCTGGAAGTGCATTTGGGCTGAGCACACTTTTATTGACTCTACCGGCGCTCAAACTGCTGTTTCAAACAGGAGCCGCTTTTTGGATTCTTTGGTTAGCATGGCAGACAGCTACGGCAGGTCGATCTGCTAAAACCAAAGATCATGGAGCCCCATTCACTTTTGGTCAAGCAATCTTATTTCAAGCAATTAATCCAAAACTTTGGGCTATAACGCTCGTAGCTTCTGCAGGTTTTGGCATCGGGCTTACCCCCCATCAAGAGGCACTGCGTTTATTTGTTGTTTTCGCTATTATTAATCTGGGCGTGTGTCTTTTTTGGACAACAATCGGCCATTTTCTTTCAGATTTCTTGCGTTCTGCGAAAGTTTGGCGTATTTTCATGACTATGATGGCCGCATTCATGGCTAGCACGGTTCTCTTAATTTTTTTCTAAAGTGTGGCGCAGTTACTCTTAATGAATACCTTGAAGGTTGCGCAATATAAAAAATATTTTAGCGCATGATAAACGGATTGGCGACCTCAGAAGCCGTTGAAATCATCACACTCTTCGTCTGTAGATACTGATAAATTGCATCCTGGCCGTTCTCGCGACCTAACCCCGAATTTTTGTAACCGCCCAGTGGGGTCATATAGCTGATTACCCTATAGGTGTTTGCCCAGATGGTCCCAGCCTGAAGCCGCTCCGAGAAATGTTTGATCTTGCGAATATCCTGTGTCCACACACCCGCAGCAAGGCCATAGCTGCTGTCATTTGCGATACTTAGAGCTTCATCAGCGCTATCAAAAGGGATAACAGAAAGGACTGGGCCAAACACCTCTTCCTGCGCAATGCGCATATCGTTGCGCACACCACCAAAGATAGTCGGTTCAACGAACCACCCATTGCCCAATTCGGGTTGATCAGGTCTGCCGCCGCCCATAAGGGTCTCAGCGCCTTCTCCCTTGGCGACGTCAATGTAGCCGAGAACCTTCTCCAATTGTTGCTCAGTTGTGATTGGGCCCACTTGAGTGTCGGTTTTCATAGGATCACCGATCCGCGCTGTTTTGGCAAGCTTTAACAGTTTGCTCAAGAACTCATCATGGAGACTGCGCTCGACCAATAGACGCGAACCAGCTATGCAGGTTTGGCCTGAGGCGGCGAAAATTCCCGATATTACGCCGTTTACCGCATTGTCAACCTCGGCATCGGCAAAAACGATATTGGGGGATTTTCCACCGAGCTCCAAAGTAACTTTTTTGAACGTCCGAGCAGCGACCTCTGCGATATGCCGTCCGGTTTGTTCGGAGCCGGTGAAGGCGACCTTGGCCACATCTTTATTCTTTACAAGGCTTGCACCTACTTCATCACCAAATCCCGTTACAACATTAAAAACGCCCTTTGGAAAACCTACCTGATCTACAAGCTTTGCTAACTCCAATGTTGAAGCCGAGGTGAATTCTGACGGTTTTACAATAAACGTGTTACCAGCGGCTAACGCTGGTGCAAGTTTATAAGCAAGTAACAGTAGAGGTGAATTCCATGCTGTGATGCCAACACAAACACCAAGTGGCTCAAAGCGGGTAAAGTTCAGCATGTCCGGTTTATCAATTGGGATTACATTCCCTTCAATTTTGTCGGCAAGGCCTGCGTAGTAATAGAACCACTCAGGTACGTATTTTAATTGAAAAAACATCTCATTGAACAACTTGCCATTGTCTTGAACTTCAGTGCGGGCCAGTGTCTCAGCGTTTTTCGCAATCAGATCACCAAGTTTGCGCAAAAGATGTCCTCGATAGGTGGCGCTCATACCCGCCCAATCGTCTGAGCGGAAGGCGCGTGCGGCTGCTTCAACAGCTCGGTCTGCGTCTTCTTGCTGTCCGCGAGGGATCTTGGCCCAAGACGTGCCCAAATAAGGATTTTTGCTTTCAAATGTGTTTTTTTGGGCAGCATCGGTCCAGGCACCATCGATATACATCTGGTAGGTTTTCATTTGTTCTCTCCTATAAAAAACTGTTAGGGTTCTGTAGATTTCAGAGTTTTTCCAAGTATCATGTCTGCTGCTTTTTCTGCGATCATCATGACGGGTGCATTGGTGTTGCCCGAAGGCATTTCAGGCATAACAGAGGCATCCGCAACTCGCAGGCACTGAAGGCCGCGCACGCGAAGTTGGCTGTCTACGACTGCACCTAGGTCGCCATCTGCCCCCATTCTAGCAGTTCCGATCATATGATAAACTGTGATGCCCTCACGTCGTGCCCAATCCAACAACTCGTCGTCACTTTGTAGATTTTGATTTGGGTTGGTTTTGCCTGTCAACCAAGGCTGCAGAGGCGCTGTTGTCATTAGCTTACGCCCCAAGTGAATCGAACGTAACAGGACCTGCTGATCTCGTGGGTCAGAAAGGTAATTCGGATTGATTTCTGGCGGATCAAACGGATTTTGTGAAATAGGGCGAACGTATCCGTGACTTTCAGGGCGCATTTGCCACACACCCAATGTCATACCTGGCGTTTTATCCAATAGACCCACGGTGCCTTCGCGAAAACTAGCAGGTGTCAGGACATATTCAAGATCTGGGGTTTCCAGAATTTCTGAAGATTTCCAAAATAGGTGAGTTAAAGATGGGCTTACTGATAAGATACTTGGCCTGCCAAAGAGCCATTTTGCAATCTCAAACCCAAGCGGGAGGCCTCGTGCGATTGAATTGAAGGTTTTGATATTTTTCAGGTTTGACACCATACGCACGCCATAGTGATCGCGCAGATTATTACCAACGCCACGAAGTTCGACCCGTATCTTTATGCCCAGGTTAGCTAAAACTTCAGCTGGGCCAATGCCTGATAATTGCATTAGTTTGGGTGTGTTCAGTGCCCCCGCACACAGAATTACCTCGCGACGTGCATGGACATCGATTGCGGGAGTGGGTTGTTTTCCTTGATGATACCGAACACCTCGGGCACGACTTCCAGTAAAGAGAATTTCTGTCGCCTGCGCATTGGTTCTAATATCAACATTGGGCCTTTTGCGTATTGGTCCCAGGAATGCCTTTGCTGCGCTATAACGATAGCCTTTTTGGATGGTGCGCTGGAAATAACCTGTACCAGCTTGATCGCCGTTGTTGTAATCAGGATTTTGTGGGATCCCCATCTGGGTGGCACCTTCGATGAACGCTTCACACACTGGATGGATTAGATCTAAATTGGTAACTGGCAACTCACCGTCACGCCCCCGCACAGTGTCATCCCCCGGTCCAATTCGCTGCTCTGACCTCTTGAAATATGGAAGTACATCAGCATAGCTCCAGCCAGCAATGCCCATCTGCGCCCAGTTGTCATAATCTGCTCTTTGACCACGCACATAGTTCAATCCATTTATTGAACTAGAACCACCAAGCACTCGGCCTTGAGGCAAAGGGAAGCTACGGTTCGCTGTTGCGGGGTTCGGCTTTGATTTAAAGTTCCAAGTTAATTTGGGTGAATATATATTTTTGATGTATCCAGCAGGGATATGGATGAATGGATGTCGGTCCTCAGGGCCTGCTTCAAGAAGACAGACCGTGGCACCATCCGCACTCAAGCGGTTCACCATAATAGATCCGGCAGTGCCACCGCCGACAACCACATAATCAAAGGTGTCTTTATTACTGGTCATGATGTTTTTTCAATCCCTTGAAACCTTTAGTATCAAAGTTGTTCATTTCAAAAGCTGTTCTTCCATTTGGGTGCGTAGCTTATAAGCATCTGTGGTTCTGTCAATTTTGATATCATCCCAGGTAATTGCCTTACCTTTTTTTACAGCCTTGACCAGCGGCACGTTGTGAGCCAAACCCAATGGCACGTTACCTTCTCGAACAGATGAAACAGCGGGACGAAGTCCGCCTGAAACCGTATAGCCGCCTTCGCCATCCAGTATCTCACCAATTCTTAGATCACGTTTCGCAATTGCGTTACAATCTGCATTAAAGCAGATTGCAGTTCCAGTTGCCTCAGCCCTGAGTGCAACCGAAGCGACTGATACAGCTAATTCTAAACCTATCATATGCCAACGTTTGTAAAGTGTCATATATTTGCCTGAAGGATCGGTCACGACTTTGTATTCTTCAAAACAATTTTTTAGATATTCGGTGTCGGCCTCGAATACAACCCAGACTCCTTTTCGAATGTCGTAAGGAATTTGTTCGCCATCGCGGGTCAGACACGATACTACATCGACCAGCCCTTTTCGCTCCAACTGCCCACCTTCTGATTTTGGGCGCATTAAAGTGGGAATATCATCAATGCCTCCTGGAGGAAACACTAACCCATTTTCGGGCGCTTCCAATCCGGTTGCATTAGCAATAGCGGCAGACTCGATAGCAGGTTTCGAGCCATCGAGAAATGCATTGAACATCTTTGGGTTTAGGCGGCCACGTTCGGCCTGTTCACGGGTCAGGCCCCAATGATCCCAAACCGTATCTGGTGTGGACTGGCGAAAATGTGGTAGCCATTTGTGGCCGCGACCAGCAGCTACAACACTAAAACCACATGTGCGTGCCCAATCGACCAGTTCACTTGCTAATGCAGGCTGGTCTCCGTAAGCCATGGAATAAATTACACCTGCCTCGGCCGCTTTCTGGGCCAGTCCTGGACCGCAGAAAGCATCTGCTTCAACGGTCACGTTGATCACGTTTTTACGCTGTTCGAAGGCTGCCAAGCAATGTGTCACAGCGGCTAAAGGATTACCTGTTGCCTCAATTACAATATCGACTGCTGGATGGGCAATCAGAGCCAGCCAGTCATCGCTCAGATGGGTTTTAGCTGATAACGCAGCATTGTCAAAGCTTGTTGCGCTTAAGGCCTCATTGGGCCATCCCACCAGCTTCATATTGGATTTTGCGTTCTCTGGATTCAAATCAACTACACCAACGACGTGGATCGCGGGAATACGAAGGGCTTGCGCCAAAAACATTGTGCCAAACTTTCCTGCCCCGATCATGCCAACGCGAATGGGGTTTCCAGCAGCTGCGCGTTCCTTAAGTTTATTAAACAAATTCATAAGCTTACCTTATTTTCTGGTTTTGCCAGATTGCGTGAGGAAATCAAAGTCACAACCATCGGGGGCCTGTAGAACAGTCTGTTCATAGAGCGCTCGGTAGCCACGTTTGTGCTCTTTGAGTGGTTTAAAATTACCTAACCGATTGGTTATTTCCTGGTCTGAAAGCAATAACTCGATAGATTTATTTTTTACTGACAGGCGGATTCGATCGCCGTTGCGAACGGCCGCTAAAGGCCCTCCTGCGCCTGCCTCGGGGGAAATATGTAGAACGATGGTGCCAAATGCGGTGCCAGACATGCGTGCGTCTGAAATGCGTACCATATCTTTGACACCCGCTTGCGCCAGTTTTTTTGGGATCGGTAGATAGCCCGCCTCTGGCATTCCTGCGGCGATTGGACCTGCGCCTTTAAGAACCATAATGTCGTCCGCTTTGATATCTAGATTAGGATCATCAACACGCTTGGCAAGATCTTCAAGGCCGTTGAATACAATGGCGCGACCTTCTGTTTCGAAAAGAGCTGGTGTTGCCGCTGCACGTTTGAAAATTGCACCATCTGGCGCTATATTTCCTTTTAGCGAGATCAACCCACCTTGATCTGAGACAGGCTTATCAAACTCGCATATCACTCGACGATCGACCCATTCCATATCTGATTCCAGGCGATCTCCTAAAAGTTGACCTGTAATATCGATCGTATCAAGGTGTAGTAGATGACGGATTTCACGTAAGATTGCGCCAACCCCTCCGGCTGCAAAAAAGTCTTCCATATATCCTTCGCCAACGGGTTTTAGGTCCACTAGGACAGGCGTTTCGTCAGAAATCTGGTTCAGACGCTCGTTCGAAATACGAATACCCAATCGCCCTGCAATCGCTGTAAGATGTACAATCGCATTGGTCGAGCCACTTACAGCCATTAAAACCCGAAATGCGTTCTCTACCGAATGCTCAGTGATGATCTCGCTGGGCAAGCGCGAATTGGCGATTAAATTAACAGCTGTTTTACCACTGAATTCAGCCGCCACTAACCGATCTGAATGTACTGCTGGGATCGCGGCACTTCCTGGCAGTGACATTCCAAGCGTTTCGGCGATACAGGCCATTGTGCTTGCCGTTCCCATGACCGCACAAGTACCTGCAGTTGTGGCCAAACGCCCTTCGACAAGGTCAATTTCTTCACGTTCGAGCTCGCCCGCGCGGTATTTACCCCAAAATCGGCGGCAATCGGTGCAAGCACCCAGCTTCTCGCCCTTATGCCGACCTGTCATCATTGGTCCTGTCACTAATTGCACTGCTGGAATGTTTGCCGATGCGACGCCCATCAATTGTGCGGGGACTGTTTTGTCACAGCCACCTATCAGTACGACCGCATCCATTGGTTGCGCACGCACCATTTCTTCAGTATCCATGGACATCAGGTTGCGGTAAACCATACTGGTCGGGTTCAAGAATACTTCACCAAGGGACGTTGTAGGGAAAGGTCTTGGCAATGCGCCGGCTGCTAAAATGCCCCGTGATACGGCTTCGACAAGCTCGGGCATCGTCCGGTGGCAGTTGTTGAAACCTGATCCCGTTTCGGCAATTCCGACAATTGGTTTGTTCAACATTTCCTTAGATAGGCCCATAGACCGTGCAAAGGATGAGCGCAGGTATTCTGCAAAGTCGTTATCGCCATAATTTGTCAGTCCAGCTCGAATGCCGTGTTTTTCACTCATACCTTAACTCCTTGCACCGAGGCTGCGCGAAATTTAACGCCCAATAAGCGCTCATACACTAAGATCATGCCACCTTTGTCCTTTTCGCCAAATCCTTGCAATAGGGACTGTTGATATGTTGTTGTTGCTGCTGCCAAAACTGGAGTGGGGATACTGTGTTCTGCAGAAATCATTGCTCCGCTGATTAGGTCCTTGTAGGCGGCTTGCATGGGGTAACCGTTGCTGAAATCACCTCGCAAAATATATGGAATAAAAAATTCAGAGGCATAGCTGCGGCCAGTTCCTGAATTTACTACTTCTGCAACCTGCTCAGGATCAATTCCTAATTTAACTGATAGAGGCAGAATTTCTGCGAGGGCCGCAGCGTTAATGTCGAATAGCAACTGGTTGATAAGCTTGGTTAACTGCCCAGCACCAACATCGCCCATATACAAAATCTTCGACGCCATAGTAGATAACGCATCCTGTATCTTGGCAAGATCCTCTGCGTCACCACCAACCATCATAGTTAGTGAACCATCCTTGGCTCTCTGCTTCATGCCAGAAACGGGTGCATCCAAAAATCGCAAACTTGCAGATTGTAAACGATTTCTTATTTTCAGCGTTGCATTGTATTCTATTGTACTGGTGTCAACAATGAGTGTGTCCGCTTTCAAATGCTGAGCCAATCCTAGCTTTAAATCAAAAAGTACATTATTGACAATATTTCCAGTAGGAAGGCATGTAATCAGAACGTCAACATCGGCAAATTGCTCAAGATTATCTGCACCTTTTGCGCCACTTCGCATGACGTTAGTAAAAGCAGTTTTATTCTGATCGTATACTAACACATCGTGCTTTTGGGCTAGGTTGATTGCCATTGGTGCCCCCATTTGACCTAAACCTACAAAACCAAACTTCATCAAATCCACCTCGTTTCTTATAACATGCCTCGACAATACATCATGTTTGGCTGGATAAGGTGTTCCGAATGGTGATCCCCCCATTCGACTCTTGTGGGTTCACATTTGGTAATTTTCCATAATAGGGAATGGTTTTGATATTATCCGACAACACCCGCAAAGACACAATTACAGAAACTGGTCATTCAATGGTAGAAGAAACAATGGGTGAAGTTCTTTCAATTATGTCTGAAGTGTAGATCCGACAACACCGCCAAATATTAGTTTTGTGTCTTATGAAACCAGAAATATTTAAAATAGTATTCATAAAATAATAAATCTATCGTGGTTAAATTCTAGCTACTCCAACAACGCAATACGTGCTACTCCAATAGCCGCTTCGCTGTGTTGAGCTTGAGAGAGTTTTACTCCGAGGCAATTTGCCCTTATGTTAGTAAATGTTTGGTTTTTTGCACCACCACCTGCTGTATAAATCTTATCTGGGAATTGCCCGCCACGTAATTTTATGGACTCGTAACACTTTGCTTCTATATCTGCGATACCCTCAAATATTGCCTTAAGGAAAACTGTTTTTGAAGTTGGCCGTGGGCTCATTTGAGGTTCTAGGTTTGGATTGTTTATTGGAAAACGTTCCCCTTTGTTCAAAAGGGGATAATAGTTTAAGCCAGTATGAGTTGATGTATCTATGTTGTTGCTGAGATTTTTTAGTTCATCTTGAGTAAAAAAATTCGCAAGCACAGCTCCTCCAGTATTTGAGGCACCTCCCACTAGCCAAGCATCACCAATTCGATGAGAGTAAAGACCAATTTCAGGATCATCGATGCGAGTTTTACTTAACACTTTTATTGCAAGTGTTGATCCCAAAGATGTCACTGCATTACCATTTTTCAGAGGGGCTGTAGCAAAAAATGCAGCAATACTGTCTGTAGTTCCGGCATAAATTTGTGCTGTTTTGGGTAAGCCTAATGAATCTGCTACTTCCAATGAAATTTTACCAAGTAAGGAGCCTACAGGCCTTACGTCTGGCAAAAGTGATTTATCAATTACATTTTGAATCCAATTTGGCCAAGAATTTAATTCTGGATCATATCCTAACTTTAGCGCATTGTTATGATCCGAAAAACCACCACGTCCAAGTAAATTACATGCTATAAAATCTGCTTGATGTAATAAATAATTAGATCTATTCAATTTATCCTCTGATATCAGTCGCATTGCTCGGCCAAGAGCAGAAGATGACCCGCGTGTAATATGCGTAGAAGGTGCAAATTTTTCTATAATGCTTGCCTCAGCTTCAAACCCTTTTGAATTATACATTAAAGCCCGTGTAACAGGAGTGAGATTACTATCAGTCAAAACCATTGATCCTGATGTACCATCTACGGCTATGTGGCTTATTTTTTTGGGCGAAATATTAATTTTTTCTAAATGTTCTAATTGCATTCTGATACAGTCACGTACAGAAGACCACCAGTAAGATGCTTTAATAAAATCAGGGTTTTGTTTTCTATGATTCACCCGCATCATCGAAATTGGCTCACCACTCATATCTATTATCGCTGTACGAATTCCAGATGTGCCAATATCAATTCCTAAACTTAGTCTCATTTTTCAGCTGCTAATTTTTGGCGGTATTTTTCGGCGTCCCAATTTAAAAGTTCAGCTTCTGCATTTACTCCAATTGTTAGTGGTATCCATGATTTTGGTAAACGGCACATGATATCAGATAAACATTTTAGCATGGCTTTTTGGCTATTTGTGGTATCGGATCTTATAGCCACGCCCTCACCTTCATGGAGTACAACTGGTGTTTTGCCGTTTGCGTCAGAGACCGGTAAGCCAGATCCAAGAAATACAACATGATCAGGATAAAATGAGCCACTAGTAATATAGGAATTTACTATTTTATCTTGTGCCATCCAGCTTTCACTAGTCCATGAAAAAGCTTTATCAATAATTTTATTTGGAGGAATGTGAGAAATATTTTTTGGTGGTAAATAAAGCCTAGTTTCTACTTCTTTTATCAGATTTGAAACCTCTTCGACCGTTTCACCACAACATATTAGCCCGTGATTTTGCAGTAAAATAATTTTTGTATCACTATTTACGCGGGCAAGAATTTCATTAGTCAAAGGAACGCCAGGCTTTGCATATGGAACCATTATAAATGGCATATCTTTTAATTTATTTTTAGCAACATCCCGGCCTTCATTGCTTATGACATGAGTAAGTGTAGATATGGAATGGGTATGTACAACAACTTTGTGATTTAGGGCAGCGTGAAAAGTTGTTTCAATTGATGGGCGTAAGTTAATTTCTGGATCTATAACAGTATCTATGCAGGTTCCATCCCCATATCCATTCGCCTGAGCGTTTGCTGCAATTCGATCTACGGCTACAAAAATACTTTCCGTTTCTGCATTTGCAAGCTCAGTGCCTGAGGCTTTGATCCACATTATTTTTTCATCTTTTATTGATGTATTTCCACCTGGACCTTGGACTTGAAGTGGGTCATTGCCAAGTCTTGCAGACATTGAAAGAAAATTGGATGTAATTAGTTCAGTGCTAAGTTTCATTGCAACTCTTCAATCAAGTATGTGGGTCTTTGGCAATCATTCTCTGTTATCAATTTATTTAAAGTCATATCAATTTCACCATTCCTAAAATCTGTTGAATACAATCCGTTAAGTACAAATAAACTATCCCAGCCGATAGATTGCGCACCCTGTATATCGTGCTTTAAGCTGTCGCCGACCATCAATATATTATTGACACCAAGTTTAAGCTGTAGTGCATCAAATATTGGACGGTGTGGTTTACCATAAAAAAATACTTTACCACCATTATTTTCATAATAATTCGCTATTGTACCTGGTGATGTAACAATTTTTCCATCTGCTCGTGGCGACATTAAGTCTGGATTTGAGCAGTATAAAGGCAACTTTTTTACTAAAGCCTTCTTAATCAAATTTTTCCAATCATCATTTTGTGGCTCATCAGGTAGCCCCATTAAAATTATTGCATCAGCTAAGTTGAGATTATAAGTAATTTTTATAGATAAATCGCCAACCCAATTTGAAGCATCGCCTTTGTTACGCTCAATTGGGAAAAAGCACTTTTCTGTTATCACTTTAGTCGAAATATCGTTCCATAATGCCTCTCCAGAAGTCATAATTTGTTCAAATAACTTTTTAGAAAATCCCATTTCTGAAATACGTTTTGCATTTAATTCACTTCTTTTGCCGGAATTTGAGAGTACTGCAAGTCGTGTTCCATCTTTGTAAAGTTCTTTGAGAAGTCCAACAGCATTTTTATATGGTGCACTTCCATTATGAAGTACTCCCCATTGATCAAAAACAATAGCATCATAATTTGATGCTATTGTTTTTAGAGATTTTATGTGAGTTGTCACTTTTAGTATTCAGCCATATCTTTTGGATCTACTAGACTTGCAATAAATTCATCTGCCTCTTTCTTTGACATTGCAGGTGCAGCTTTATTAGCCATTCCAGCGGGCATATCACCAAAATAAAATTTATATCCAGGAATTGGTTGTCGCCGTTTACGAATTGGCATACCCTCATACGGATAGACAGTAGAGCGAGCATTTGCTGGTTCATCATGACAAGGTAATACGTAATCAGCGCGTTTATCAATTTCTTCAACTGATTTCCACCCTTCAAAAGAATTTACAAAACGTGCAGGAACCCAATGGCGCCATTTTTCGGATGGATTAGGATCTAAATTACGTTCACAGAAGATTGCATCTCCTGCAATAACTATATCTCCCATTGATGTTGTTACAGTAACGCCCATGTGTCCAACAGAATGGCCAGGTGTATGGAACATTGTAATTCCTGGTAGAACTTCACATTCCTCTTCAACGGCTTCAAAAACACATCCGGCATAAGGTGGTTCAATATCTAAGATACCGCATTCATAAGTTCTATAATATAATGGCAGTGGATTATATGCCATTTCAATTTCACCTTTTGGAGCTATGTAACGTGCATTTTTGAATTTTTTCATATTTTGCACATGGTCCCAGTGTAAATGAGTGAAGACTATTGCATCTATTTCGTCAGGATGAACACCGAGTTTTTGTTCTAAATGATCATGAACTTCTAAGCATCCACGTTTTTCACATTTGTGGTGATATTTTGTTGCTCGCTCTTCATCGCATAATCCAGTGTCAACAAGTATCTTATGTTTGCCAGTATCTACATAATAACAATAAACCGGATTCCAGTATTTTTTTCCTGCAGGACCTTTCCAAAATATATAAGTACCAAGATCAGCTTCAAGCCATCCAGTATTAATCGGATAAATCTTTGTTTCTGTGATGCCCATGTGTCCTCCAAGTAATAAGAATCGATAATGTATACAAAAACATTATATTGAACACATATACAAGCCTAAGATGATGTTTTTTTTAATTTGCTTTTAGTGCTTGCATGAAACTTTCTGTCATATGGGCTCTCATACCTTGTGAAGCAGTTGCCGAATCTTCGGAAAATATATCATTAATTAAAGCTTGGTGGCTATTTGCAGAATCAAGTAAATCCTGATGTGATAAGAATTTTTTGGCTCGAAATGGTCCCGTGCGACGCCGAAACTCGCTCGCAATTTCAGTTATGTAAGGATTTCCAGTAGCTTTATATATTGCCATATGGAATGCTTCGTTTGCTCTTAGGTAAGCTTTTTTATCACCTAATTCTGCAGCACTTAAACATTCTGATTGTGCGGTTTCAATTTCTGTTCTAGCTAATAAGTCCAGCCTCTGAGAAACTATTCTTGCACATGCAGACTCAATTTCGTGCATTGTTTCAAAGATTTGGCTAAGTTGTTCGCGTGTGTATTCTGCTACAAATGCACCTCTTTTTTGTCCTGCTATTAAAACGCCCTGGGCCGTTAATCTTGATAATGCTTCTCTAACAGGAGTTCGAGAAGCGCCAAATCTAATGGCAAGTCCAGCTTCATCAAGTCTTTGGCCAGGGGTTAATTCACCTGCACTAATTTCTTCAACTAGAGCACGTTCGATTCGTTGAGCTGTTGATCTTTTAGGCGGGATATTAGTTTTAGAGCTCGTTACTGCCATTGTTTCACCTCATTGTATACTGCTTAACCCAATGTTTAGCATTATTTATAGCCTTTTGCAATTTTGTATATTTACATTTGCTTTTGTATACAAAATAATGATTATCATAATTGGAGATTATTCATGCCTAAAATCCGTTTGGAAAAATTAACCAAGAGTTATGGCACCTTTAAGGTATTGCATGGGATCAATCTTGAAATTGAAGAAAACGAATTTACAGTTTTAGTAGGGCCATCTGGATGTGGAAAATCTACAACGCTTCGAATGATAGCTGGACTAGAAACTGTGACAAGTGGCGAAATTTATTTTGATAATAATCCTATAAGTCATCTTGAACCGAAAGATCGAAAGCTTGCAATGGTTTTCCAAGATTATGCGCTTTACCCTCATATGGATGTTGCTCGTAACATATCATTTGCTCTTAGATTACAAAAATTACCCAAAGCTGAAATTGAAAATAAAGTAAAACAAGTAGCAGAAACAGTGGGCTTAACAAATTTTTTAAGTCGAAAACCTGGTGCATTATCAGGGGGGCAGCGTCAAAGGGTTGCCATGGCGCGAGCATTGGCAAAAGACAGTGAGGTTTTTTTATTTGATGAACCTTTATCTAATCTTGATGCCAAATTAAGAGGGCAAATGCGTGCAGAACTTGCCGTCATGCGTCAAAGTGTTAAGAAGAATATGATTTATGTAACACATGATCAAATCGAGGCTATGACACTGGCTGATCGAATTGTTGTTATGAATGATGGTCATATTCAGCAACAAGGAACGCCTGAGATGTTGTTCAAGAAGCCTGCAAATAAATTTGTTGCAGGCTTTCTTGGTTCACCGCCCATGAACTTTATGGACGCAAGAATAGTTGAAGAGAATGATGTTCTTTTTGCCGAGGGTAAAGAATTTAAAATTGCAATTCCCAAAAAGAAAGCAAAATCACTCAAAAAATACAAGGGGCGAGTAATTATCGGAATTCGTCCAAGTGATTTAATATATGATCCTAAAGCCACATCAGACAGGGCATTAGATCTTCGAATTGTGGTCTCTGAATACGTCGGTGCACAATCTGTGTTGATGTGCGCGTGCGGAGACTCCGATATCACAGTTGAATTGAAGTCTGAAACACCAATAGCACTTGGTGAAACATTAAGGTTTGCGGTCAGATCAGAGGGAATACATCTTTTTGACAGCAAAACAGAACTGGCGCTTTGACGTCTTAACTTAGCAAAATGGAGGAAACATATGCTAAAAACACTTAAGAGAATATCCCTTGGGGCATCAACAGCAATTGCGTTGGCAACAGCTGCTTTTGCTGGCCCATATGATGAATTTGCGGGTACAACACTTGTTGTTAACTTTCCTGCGCATCCACATTATAATGCTGTAATGAAGGTATTACCTGAATTTACAAAAGAAACTGGCATTGAAGTTGAAGTTGATCAATTGCCATACATGAAAATGCGAGAACGCCAAACATTGGAACTTGGACAAGATGAAGGCGACTACGATTTAGTTGCTTATGTTGTGTTTTCAAAAGCTGATTATGTATATGCAGATCAATTAGAAAATCTTGCTCGATATTTCATGAACCCAAAATTAGCAGATCCATCTTATGATCCTGATGATTTGATCGATGGGTATGTATATAATATTGGCTTTGCTGGTGGTAATAAAGGTTATCTAGCTGGTAAAACTGGATCGTTATTTGGAGTTCCATATGGCTCCGAAACTTCTGTGCTTGGTTACCGAAAAGATATCTTTGAAAAGCATAATCTAGCAGTTCCTGAAACTTACGAAGAAATGTTAGATATCGCATGTAAAATCCCACAGCTTGAACCCGGTATGGGGGGGTTATCTTCTCGCGCAGCATCTGGACATCACGCAGCGCATGCATTTCTACTGCATCTAGCTCCTCTTGGTGGGCGTGTATTTGATAACAGTTGGAATCCTATTGTTAATAATGCTGCAGGTGTTGAAGCAGCAAATGCACTAAAAACAATCGTAGATTGTGGCCCTGAAGGGGCAGCAAGTTTTGGATTTGGCGAAGCGCTTGGTTCATTCCTAAACGGTGATACAGCAATGTTCCTAGATACTACAGTTGTAGCGGGTCAAATTGATGATCCTAAGAAGTCAAAAGTAGTAGGAAAAGTTGGATGGGCAATGCACCCAATGGGTGTTCGTCGTGGATCGCAAACTGGCGGTTTTGGTATTGGTATTCCAAAAAATGCGGAAAATAAAGATGCAGCATTTTTACTAATGCAATGGTTAACATCAAAAACAGGCGATAAACTTACAGCACTAGCTGGTGGTAATCCTTCTCGCTTTTCCACACATGCTGATGCTGATGTGAATGCTAAATTTCCACATATGTCAATATTTGGTGAAGCATTAAAACATGCAGATCCTGATTGGCGCCCAATTATTCCAGTTTGGGGTAAAATAAACGCTGATCTTGGAACAACATTATCTAAAGTGTTGACAGAGGACCTTGACATACAAACTGCACTTGATGGAGTTGCCGAGCGTGCAAAAGGTATTATGGACGAAGCAGGATACTATACTTGGCAATAATTTAAATACTCTATTGCGATCCAATCTGAAGATTGGGTCGCATCTTTTTTATGCTTTTTGGAGCTAACGGTGATTAAGCAGAAATTAAATAGATTCACGCCATACACTTTCATGGCTCCGGCTATAATAATCATAATACTCGCTTTATTGTATCCTCTTGGATATATGGTTTATGGTTCATTTAGGGCATGGGATCCAAGTCAAAATATATCAGAATCTGAATTTGTTGGTTTGAAAAACTACATAACACTTTTTTATGATCCTGCATTTCGTGAAAGTCTTGTCGTAACACTGACATTTGCGGTCTGTGTAGTGTTTTTGGAATTGGTAATTGGTGTAGGTTTAGCATTAATGTTAGATAGAAATATTCGTGGAATGTCTGTACTTCGAACATTATTCATACTTCCAATGATGATAGCACCTGTAGTTGTTGGTTTGATGTGGCGATACATGTACCATCCAACAGTTGGAACTTTTAATAAAACACTAAAATCATTTGGGTTGGATGGAATTGATTGGTTAGGGCAAAATGCTCTTTTATCAGTAATTATCGCTGATGTATGGCAATGGACACCTTTCATTTTTATACTTTCATTGGCTGCACTACAGTCTCTTCCAAGATCTGCAATTGAAGCTGCAAAAATTGATGGTGCAACATCTTGGCAACAAATTATACATATAAAATTACCATTAATGATGCCAGTTTTGATAGTAACGGCGCTATTAAGGTTGATTGATGCTTTTAAAGTTCTCGAGGTAATTTTAGTAATGACAGAAGGTGGACCTGGCCTTTCCACTGAAATTCTTGCTCTACGTATTTCACGTACCGCAACAGAATTTCGTGAACTGGGTGTTGCCGCAGCAATGTCCAATTATCTTTTAATAATACTGCTCATACTAACTGTTAGCATGTATGCAATAACTCGTATTCAAGAAAATCGTGCGGCTCGACTAGCACGCCAAATCCAGGAAGAGTATTAAAGCTAATGAATTATGAACGCCAAAACCCAGCTTTTTACGCATTATTAATTACCCTAATATTTATGGCTGTGGGTCCAATTGTATTGATGCTTGCAAATTCGTTTAAACTTGATGTTGATATAATTGGTGGAACATCTGGTTTGCTATTTCTTCCTACAATCCAGAATTACGAAACGGCGTTATGTGATGTTTTATGGTACGAGCTTGATCATTTAGATTTTTGTTCTTTAAAATTTGGTGGAGCATTCATAAATTCTATTATTATTGCTTTGATTTCAACATTACTCACATTGGTGATAGGTTGTATGGCAGCTTATGCTCTAGTTCGATTTAAGTTTATGGGACGAGATACTGCATCTTTGACTACATTAATGGTTAGAATGGTTCCTCCCGCAGTATTACTTGTGCCTGTTTTTGGGCTGTGGAATAATGAATTCTGCATCTCAAAAAATTCTTATTTTGGAGAAATAATTCGTGATGTCTTCGGTGGTCGTGGTGATGTTTGTTTGGCAGGAACACATTCAGGTATCATATTAATATATGTAGCAATGAACTTACCATTCGTTATATGGATACTACAAAGCTTTATAATTCAAGTCCCTCGGTCATTAGAAGAAGCAGCTCGAGTTGATGGGGCAGGTCCTTTTCAAGTATTTTTTCTTGTAGTTTTGCCGTTGATAAAACCAGGTTTAGCAGCTGCAGCAATTTTTACATTTAGAATAGCGTGGAATGAGTACCTATTGGCATCAGCTTTATCGGATAGGGGAACGAAAACAGTTCCTATTTTAATTGTGAATAATATGTCAGAATTTAATATTGAATGGGGTGTTATAATGGCAACTGGAATGTTGCTTGCAATCCCACCAATAATTTTTACATTATTTGCTTCACGTCAGATTATATCAGGTATGACAGCCGGAGCGGTAAAAGGTTAAGATTATGAAATCTTCCAGTGTTCTTCTTTTATGTACATTAAATACAAAATTAGAAGAAGCAGAATATCTCAGAACACAATTGATTGAACATAAAATTGATGTTCGAATATTAGATGTGTCCTTAATAACAGATTCAAAAGTATTAAGTGGTGTGCAAAAAATAAATGCAATGGCATTCACTAGTAACAAAGCAATACTCGAGGTGGAGAATGCCATTGAAAATGGTGTCAGCGCAATTGTTGGGTTAGGTGGAGGGACAGGTGGTGAAATAATCTTGCAGATTATGAGAGCATTACCCATTACTTTCCCCAAGATACTAGTCACAACATTACCATTTGATCCAAGAACAGCGATGTCTGATACATCTATTATATTAGTTCCAACATTGGCAGATATTTGTGGATTAAATACAACCCTACGTGAAGTTTTGAATAATGCTGCGGCTATAACTGCTGGATTGTGTATGAAAAAAAATGTTGAAAATACTTTCAGTTCAGGATCTTCTATTGGGATTACAGCTCTTGGAGCTACAGAGTCTGCAATTGTTCCTCTTGTGGCGGCATTGCGTCAAAAGAATAAAGAAACCACTGTATTTCATGCTAATGGATATGGTGGAGCTGCATTTGCGCGTTTTGCTGAACGAAATGCATTTCATACAATAATTGATTTAACTCCTCATGAACTTACACGCCTTCATATTGCAGGTGCACATGCGCCTATGCCAACGAGATTTAGCGTTTCTATGGATTTGCCAAGAATTGTTTTACCCGGGGGATTAAACTTTATTGGTCTAGGTGAAAAATTACTTATTCCAGAAAAATATCTTAAACGTGATCACTATGAACATTCTGGTTTTTTTACTCATGTTAAAGTTTCTGAAACTGAGATGATTATTGTTGCAAAGGCACTTTGTGATAGTTTGAATTTGACAAAAGGTCCGACAAAATTAATCGTTCCAATGGGTGGCTTTTCTCATCAGGACATTTCTGGTGGGGCCATTGAAGATGAAAATCTAAGAAATATCTTCCTTCAAACGGTTAACCAAAATTTAAAAAGTCACATTAAGTTAGTAACTCATAATGTTCATATTAGCGATCCTGAAATAACAGTTTCAATATTAAATACACTCGAAGAATACTCATCAACTAACAAGGAATATTGATGTCTGAAATTTATGAAAAAAAAGAAGAATTGATTGCTACTGCCAAAAGGTGTTTTGATTTACGTTTGCAAACTAATGCAGGAGGTAACCTTTCTGTCCGCTTAGAAAAACAAGACGCTATAATCATTAAGCCATCTGGGATAGGATTTAATGAATGTACCCATGATAATCTACAGATAGTTAATTTAGACGGATCAATTGAGAAATCAGCTCAGAAACCATCAAAAGATCTTGGATTTCATCTAGATTTATATCGTATTAGAGATGATATTCGTGCCATTGTTCACTGCCACAGTCCTTGGGCAACAGGATATGCCAGTGCAGGTATTGAAATACCTTGTCTTACAGTTCAAACAATTGAAAAAATCGGTAAAATGCCCCTTATTCCACTATCAACTCAGGGTGGCCCGCAAACTGCCAAAGATATAAGTCCAGTTTTCACTAATAGAAAGATTCACGCAGCTGTTTTAGCGAACCATGGGACTATTGGTGTTGGAGAAAATTTAATGAAAGCACAGTATTTAGCAGAAATTATCGAGGAAACAGCGCATATTGCATACGTTAGAGATACTTTGATGGCAGCACATGGAAAAACTTTGGCTGAGCTTCCAAAATATGGAACAGCAATTGAAGCTAATTCAATATAAACACAAAAATTTAGGCAGATAATTTCTAAAACTTAGAGCATATACCTTGTTTTGTATATTTTTCGACACAGTAAAAAGCTTGAACATCAACTCTGGCATTGCCATTTTTAATGAATGCTCGCTCCTTTTGGCCTTCGTGGTTTGCGACCTTTGTCATTGATAGTCAGACCAGCATCATTCGCACTGACCTTTACCTCTGCGCCATCCAACAACTCACCTGACAACAGCACCTCTGCCAACTCATCCTGTAACGCTTTTTGAATTACACGTTTCAATGGGCGTGCACCATAAACAGTATCATAACCCTGATCCGCTAACCATGTTTTTGCGGTTTTGTCGACTTTTAGCAAAATTTTGCGCCCTGCCAACCGTTTGTTCAAAATATCTAACTGGATATCAACGATCCCATCCATATTTTCACGGCTTAAGCGATCAAAAAGAATAATCTCGTCCAAACGATTCAGAAATTCAGGACGAAAATGAGCCTGAACAGCAGACATCACTTGACCTTTTGCTTCGTCTACATTTTCACCATCTGATAATTGGCTCAAGGCCTGAGCACCTAAGTTGGATGTCAGAATAATCAATGTTTGTTTGAAATCAACAACGCGACCTTGTCCATCAGTCAATTGACCATCATCTAACACTTGTAAGAGTACGTTGAACACATCAGGATGTGCCTTTTCTACGGCTTTGTCAGATTAAACCATCTTGCTTGACAGAATCTTGGGAATTAATTTCTGTGACATGCCCGTCAAGCCGACACTGTAATGAGTTCAAGCAGTGGTAAAAAGGTTTGGTGGCGTTGTGCATTATAGCATGAATGGAAAGCGTTTTCGCCCATTTGCAAAACCTGATGCTTGATCTACTAGGTCAGTCGACACCTGCATCACCACTCTTTCTATAATTTTTAATGTTGTTATAAATATACGTAAAATTGATAGGTATTTTAAAGATGCATAAGCTGATTACAAACGAACATGTGCAAAGCTTCCAGAGAGATGGAGTTGTTCTCATAAAAGGACTTTTTGCCGATTATGTTGATATAATTCGATCAGGAATAGAACATAATATGTCAAATCCTGGCCCTTATGCTGCTGAAAATCTAAAAGAGGGTGAAGACGGACGTTTCTTTGATGATTATTGCAATTGGACACGTATTGATGAATTTAAAGAAGTAATCTGGAATTCTCCTGCTGCTGAAGTTGCTGCTAATTTGATGAAATCAAGAAAAGTACAAGTATTTCATGATCACGTTTTAGTAAAAGAGCCTGGCACTGCAAAAAAAACTCCATGGCATCAAGATGGTCCATATTACTTCATTGATGGTATCCAAAATGTTAGCCTTTGGTCTCCAATGGACACGGTTACAGAAGCAAGTCTAAGATGTGTAGCTGGAAGCCATCTATGGGATAAACCTGTATTACCCACAAGGTGGCTTTCTGAAACAAATTTTTACCCTGATGATAACAAATACATGCAAGTCCCTGATCCTGATTTGGAAGGCATGGACATTAAAGAATGGGATATGGAGCCAGGAGATGCAGTGGCATTTAATTATGGGATTTTGCATGGTGCGCGTGGCAATACAACAAATAAACGGCGACGCGCATTTTCTCTTCGGTTGCTTGGTGATGATGCTAGATATATCGACCGGCCAGGACCGACATCACCACCATTTCCAAATCATGAAATGAAAGCAGGCGATAAAATTAGAAATGATTGGTTTCCTATTATATATGATAAAAATTAATGGTAAGTAATCAAAATACACATTAACTTTATTATATAAATAACTGATAATTAATTATTTTTACGTTCAGACTTTTCAATTAAACCAGACTTTCCTTCACGTCGTTCAAGTTCATTCAATACAGATTTGAAATCAACATCACATGATGAAAGCATGACAAGCATGTGAAAAAGAACATCAGCAGCTTCTTCTGTTAAATTTTTCTTATCACATTTAACTGCAGCTATAATAGCTTCGACTGCTTCTTCACCAAATTTTTCAGCACATTTTTCAGAACCACTTTTTATCAATTCAGACACATATGATTTTTCATCATCACTGTTTTTGCGATTTTCTATTGTTTGCGCTAATCGTATTAATATTTCTGACATTTTAAATTCTCATTGCTACGCCTGCATTTTGCATGTGCGCTTTTGCTTGTTTAATTGTATAATCACCAAAGTGAAAAATAGAAGCAGCCAACACCGCAGATGCTCCACCTTTTTTAACACCATCCACAAGATGATCCAAATTTCCAACTCCTCCAGATGCTATAACTGGTATGTTTACTGCACTACTTATAGCATGTGTTAGCGCTAAGTTATAACCATCTCTCGTACCATCACGATCCATTGATGTTAATAAAATCTCGCCAGCGCCTTTACTTTCAACAAGTTTTGCGAATTCTACAGCATCAATGCCTGTATTTTTACGCCCACCGTGAGTAAATATTTCCCATTTTCCGGGCCTTACAGTTTTTGCATCTATTGCTACAACAATACATTGTGATCCAAATTTGTTTGCGCTTTCTGATACAACATCTGGATTTGCAACAGCGGCTGAATTAAAGCTAACTTTATCAGCTCCAGCAAGTAAGAGTTTTCTTACATCTTCTGGAACCCTTACTCCGCCACCTATTGTAAGTGGCATAAAGCATTGTTCTGCAGTACGTTTTGCAACGTCAAACATTGTACCACGGTTTTCAATAGTTGCTGCAATATCTAAAAAGCATAATTCATCGGCTCCTGCGCTGTCATAGGCCTTTGCGCTTTCAACTGGGTCACCAGCATCTATTAGGTCAACAAAATTTACACCTTTTACAACGCGTCCGTCTTTAACATCTAGGCATGGTATTATTCGAGTTTTTAACATGATATCTTATAAACTTTCTTAATACTAAAGGCTTAGAAATAATTTAAATCAAAAATTATATTTAATATAGTCAGGATTTTAAAAATGCAGCTGCTTCTGGAACATTAATGATGCCATCATAGAGTGCTCGCCCCGAAATAGCGCCATCTAACTTAGCACCACATGATTTTAATGCTTTTAGATCATTCATTGAAGATACGCCTCCTGATGCAATTATTGGAATATGAACAGCGTTTGCTAATGCTGCAGTTGCTTCTATGTTGGGACCTTGCATGGCGCCATCACGATTTATATCTGTATAAATTATTGCTGATATTCCAACATCTTCAAACTTTTTTGCTAGCTCAGTAATATTTACATCCGTTTCTTCTGCCCAGCCTCGCGTTGCTATCATCCCATTTCGAGCATCCAAACCAACTGCAACTTTTCCAGGAAACTCAGATGCTGCTTCTTTTACCAAACTTGGATCTTCTACGGCGACTGTCCCGAGTATCACACGTGATAATCCTTTGCTTAGCCAGCTTTCTATAGTTTGCAGGCTTCTTATTCCCCCACCTAATTGTACCGGAACATCCACCGATTTTAAGATTTCTTCAACAGGAGCTGAATTTACTGGGCTACCTGCAAAGGCTCCATTTAAATCTACTAGATGCAACCACTCACACCCATCATTTGCAAATTTAATTGCTTGATCGGAGGGGCTGTCATTAAATACTGTTTCTTGTTCCATTCTTCCTTTATAGAGTCGAACGCATTTTCCATCTTTTAAATCAATTGCGGGGTAAAGAATCATAATCAATTTCCATATAAGAATTATATTTAGGCCATACTCTTATAGAGCAAAAAATGCAAAGCCATGCGAAAAGTAAAAAATTATATTTAAGGGTTCCACTGCAAAAAGTTTTTAATTACCTGCAAGCCTACTGATTGGCTTTTTTCTGGATGGAATTGAGTTCCTATTATATTTTCATGGGCGATAGCAGCAGTTATTTTGCCACCATAATCTACAGATGCTAATAAATTATTATTGTTTTCAACCTCAAAATGATATGAATGAACAAAGTATACATGATCATTTTCATTTATATTATCAAATACTGGGTGGCTATTTATGATATTTAAATTGTTCCAGCCCATGTGAGGTATTTTTAGATTTTTGTCATTAGGTTCCATTATCTTAACGTCACCTTGTATCCAATTAAAACCTTCATGATATCCATGTTCATGTCCACAAGTAGCCATCATCTGCATGCCTACACAGATGCCCATAAATGGTTTACCCGTTTTTATGTGAGCCTCTATTGCTTCATACAAGCCCATAATTGAATTTAATTCGTGTTTGCAATCAGCAAATGCACCTACGCCTGGTAACACAACCCTATCAGCATTAACGACATCCTCAGGTTTGTTGGAAACTTTGACTTGTCCCAACTTAAGTTCTTCAGACATAAGCTGGAAACTTTTCTCGGCTGATCTTAAGTTTCCAGAATTATAATCAATTATAACTGTTGTCATTCAGAAAGTGTGCCCTTTGTAGAAGGTATCTCAGTTGCTTTTCTTGGATCTGTTTCGACAGCAGTTCTTAATGCTTGCGCAACTGATTTAAATATTGCTTCAACAATATGATGGCTATTAAAGCCATCAAGCGAATTAATATTAAGTGTTAACCCAGCCTGTGTTGAGAATGCAGTAAAAAACTCTCTAACAAGTTCTGTATCAAAAGTTCCTATTTTAGAATTTGGAATTTCAACATTCCAGACCAAAAAAGGTCGTCCAGACATATCTAAAGCGCATCTAACTAATGCATCATCCATTGCTAACAAGCTTGACCCATAACGGTTAATGCCACGTTTTTCACCAGATGCTTTACTAAGTGCTTTACCTAAAGCAATTCCTACGTCTTCAACTGTGTGGTGGTCATCAATGTGCAAATCACCATTTGCATGTACTTTAATATCAATCAAAGAGTGACGTGATAATTGGTCTAACATGTGGTCAAAAAAACCAATGCCAGTTTTATTATCATATTGGCCTGTTCCATCAAGATTGATTTCAACCAAAATCTTTGTTTCAGCCGTATTGCGGCTAATATTTGCTGTACGCATCACACTTTTCCTCTTGTGTTGATATGTTGCTTATATAAGGGGTTTTCGATTGAGAAAACCCTTGAATTTAATAAGACTTAAATTGTGTGATATTTAAACTAATCGAACCTATCAGATGAATATGGTTTCATGTTAATATTACTTTGTCTTTCAAAAATAATATCGCGTACCATTTTTCCAACTTTTGGGCCCATAGTCAGACCTAAATGTTGTCCTCCAAATGCAAATACAACAGAAGTATTTTTACTACTTCTCCCAATCATAGGAAGACTATCAGGTAGTGTGGGTCTCGTACCTTGCCAAATTGTTTCACTTTCGTATTCAAGCTTTGGATAAAATCTAAATAAAAATTTGCGTAAATTTTTTATTGCTTTTGGGTTTGGGGGCATTTCAAGTGGTGCAAATTCTGATTGTCCAGCGCATCGTAAAAAACCATCCATTGGAGTTAATCCAAATTTTTTGTCGGTTATTAAGTAAGTATTTGGTGGCATGTGAGAAGCATTTTTTAATGATAAATGATAACCTCTTTCAGCTTGAAGTGGAATGTTATGGCCTAATTGTGTTGCTAAATTCTTTGACCAGGCACCAGTTGCTAAAACAATAGTTTCTGCCTTAAGTATATTGCCATCCTTTAATTCAACATTATTTCCATTAATTTTTGAAACCTCACCAATTAAAATTTTCCCACCATTTTTTTGAAAATGTTTGGCTAAGCTTGAGACGTACCCCGCAGGATTAGTTATCCAACCATGGTTTTTATAGGCTAAGCCAAATTGATAAAGTTTTGATATATGTGGGTCTCGATCTAATAATTTATCACGTGATAATTCTTCCCAAGCAATACCCAAATCTCTTCTTGCTTGGTTTGCAAATTTATCAGAACTAAATTGCTTTCGGTTTCTATAAAGTAAAGTCATATCACCTTTTTCAATAAACCGAGCTGCGTCTGTATTTTTTGATAGTTGAATATGATTTTCAACAGTATCATAGAGTAATTCGTTCAAGGCTAATATTATTGGCAGTGCTTTAGGCTTTGTTCCATTCATTATGAGTTTAACAGCCCAAGGAGAAAATTTAGCTAAATATGACCACTTTAAGTAGATAGGGCTGCTTGGAGATAACAAAATTTCTGGTATCATTTTTAACATTGATGGGTTTGCGATTGGCATAATACCTTCACGAGCCAATATACCCGCATTACCAAAAGATGTTTGTGTGGGATCTCCCGCTTCAACACGATCAATTAATGTTACTTTAGCCCCGGATCTTCTGAGTTCCTCTGCACAACTCACACCTGTAATACCTGAGCCAATAACTATAACTGATTGTTCCATATTCTTTATCATTAGTATAAAACCTACTTAGCAAAGCATTATTAACTTACAAGATTGATGTTCTTTACGTTAATAAATTAATAATAATATTGTAAATCAAATTAGGAGTTTATTTTGGTCGATACTGCAAACAAATTTTCTCTTTGGGCAATAGAAATTTTTGTAGCATCAGTTGAGGAAGGTTCTATCTCCGCTGCTGCAAAAAGATTAAACTCAAGTAATTCCACAATTTCTCAACAATTAACAAACCTCGAAGCTGCACTAGGAAGTGAATTACTGGACAGATCAACTCGGCCAATGAAGTTAAAACCAACTGGGCAATTATTTTTGCATAGAGCAAGAGCCATATTGTCCGAAGTCATGCAAGCAAAATCCGAATTAGCCCAATTTGATCACAGTCAAATGGTACGCTTAAGGCTTGGGGTCATAGATGATTTTGACGCCGATGTTACCCCAAGTTTGATGAAAAATTTAGCAAAAAGAATGAAAAATTGTCAGTTTCTTTTACAAAGTGGTCAAAGTTATGCCTTGTCTGAGGAGCTCCATGCAAGAACTTTAGACATGGTGATTTGTGCAGATTTAGAACGCGCACCAGATTGGATGGAGGTTCATCCCGTACTTACAGAACCATTTGTAGTTGCTGTTGCTAAAGGTACAATAGATCATACTCAAAATATCCAAAAACAGTTATTTGAAATGCCATTCATTCATTATTCTGCCCGAACTGTAATGGGGCGCCAGATCCAAAGTCATTTAACTCGACAAAGAATAAGACTACCCAATCAATTCGAATTTAATAACTATCATGCCATCCTGTCTATGGTTGCGGATAAAACAGGATGGACTATTACAACTCCATTAGGATTTTTAAGAGCACAACGTTTTCAAGAAAATGTAGAATTAATGCCATTGCCTTTTGAAAAGATGTCTCGAACAATATCCTTGACTGCAAGGAAAGACGCTATGGTGAGAATGCCCCAGGAAGTAGCTAAAATTCTTAGACCAATTATTCAGGAACAAGTGGTAGAACCGTTAACAATTAGAATGCCGTGGATAAAAGAAAGCTTTAAGCTACTTAATCAATAGGAACATTTAATTCATAATTTATTCACGCTCTTTTATAAAATTCTTCAAACTGATCGGCTACTTTGATCGCATCGAGATCATTCATAAGGCCACTTCGAGCATTTTCTAGTATTGTGTCGTCTATTAAACCTATGCCCCTAGCATCAATTAATTCACGAATATAAGTATTTGAAAACTCGGGGTGGGGCTGCATGGTGAAAGCCTTTTTCCCATATTGAATGATTGCATTTTTACAGTTGTCATTCCCAAAAACACTAGTTGCACATTCAGGTGCAGATATAACTTGATCTTGATGGTATGCGTTTAGTTTAATTTTTTCCCCATTTTTATTTTCATATACCTGACGACCAACCGTCCAACCATTTTTAAACTTTTCAACAACGCCCCCCAGAGCCTGTGCAATTATTTGATGACCAAAGCAAACACCAATTAAAGGTATATCTGCTTCATATAATTCACATATAAATTTTTCTAGGGGAGGTATCCAATCATGTGCTTCATATGCCCCATGCCTTGAGCCTGTGACCAACCATCCATCACATTCATATATATCTTTGGGAAAAATATTGTTTATTACTTCATAAACTTCGAATTGAAATCCACGATCTTGCAGAAAAGTTTTAAAATTATCAGGATAATCACCATGTTTTTTGATCAAGGCATCTGCTGCAATACCTGTTTGTAATATACCAATTTTCATTTAATTACTTTCTTCCTGTCTAATTGGATTTGCACGATTTTGAAGATTCCAATATGGGTGTATTAACTTTTCTTTTTTAACTAATAAATATTTTTTAAAGACAATAAAATAGTTTTTATAATAATAATTATCATTACTTTTTAAAAACTTTTCTTTGTTTAGTTCGAATACTGAAGGTAAATTATACCATGGGATATAAGGATGGCTATGGTGCACTACATGATAATTATTATTTAAAAATAACAAGGATAATATACCTTTGTCATTTACAATGACCGAACGGGCACTTGTGAGTTCGTGGGCTCTATGCTCAATAAAAGTGCGGATTTTCAGGATACTTAAAGCACCATAAGCTGCAAGAGCATATTCCCAAATTTTTACGCTACCAAAATAATATAGCCAAAATATAACAATCATAAGTGCAGGAACAAAAAGCAACCAACCGTATAAGGCTTGTCTGTTGCCTTTGATTATAAAATTCAAATCTGAATTAATAAAATTTAGCATTCCAACCAAGGGCCCAATGATAATCCGCCCAATCAATGTATTATTAAATTTGAGAATTATTTTTATAAAATTTGGAAACTTATTCCAATTGGTTATTTCATAATAACCTGTTTCTGGGTCGTCAAAAGGATCCGTTAAATGTTCGTTTACGTGGTGTGCCAAGTGTAAATCTCTGAAACGAGAATATGGAACTGCCATTCCTAAAGCAGGAAACGCTAATAAAACGCTCAAAATAGGCCATCTTGGTTCAAGAATATGAATTGTTTCGTGTTGAAGTGAAGAATGCAGAGTTAAAAGTAATGTAAGTAAAATAATAACCAATGATGAAGGTAGATATTGCGCATAAATTGTAGTCAATGCATATATAAAATATGTAAAAAAATAGAGCATAAGAGTTGGCCACTCGAGCCAGCGTTTTTGACGCAATATACTCATAAATTTTGCCTACTCATGCAATATTATTTCTTTCTACACTTTGTCGTGCTAATGCGCTGTCTCTATCATTAACCCCAAGTAAATTAGCAATAAGCCGCATGGAATTATTTTCCTCAGCATCTCTTTTACCGTCTGATAATACTACTGACCATAAATCTTTAACTACAGACTTGCGATCTTCAAAAGGCACAGTATCTTTAATTAGCCGTGTGAACCTCACTGTGTCAGGTGCTTTTGACTCTAACTCTTCTGCTTGCTTTCTTATGTCTTCAGATTGATTGTCTATTAAATTATAACGTGATTGAAGCATCTTATTTATTAACTCTTTTTCATCTTCGTCATAAACTTCATCAGATCGAGCTATACGAACAAGTAGAGCTGCCATTGCGATTCTTGCATCTTCAGTTCTTAAAGTAGATGGCTCAGGTGCTTTAAAGGCATTTAGGATATCTTTGAGCATATAGAATACTTTCGATAAATTTATTAATTAGTAATTTACACTATACCAATCGACTTTGTTCAAGTGCAGCTTTAACAAAATCACGAAATAATGGATGCGGTGCGAATGGTTTAGATTTAAGTTCAGGGTGATATTGAACCCCTATGTACCAAGGATGGTCAACTATCTCTACAATTTCAGGAAGTTTTCCATCTGGAGACATGCCTGAGAATATTAAACCACATTCTTCTAATCTAGTTTTATATTTTATGTCCACTTCATAGCGGTGTCTGTGTCGTTCTGAAATGGCTGTTTCGCCATATATTTTTGAAACTTTAGATTCTTTAAGGAGAGTAGCATTATACGCTCCCAAGCGCATTGTACCTCCTTTATCATCATTAACGGCTCTTTCTATCGTTCTATTGCCTTCAACCCATTCTTTTAAGTGATAGACAACAGGTTCAAAGCGTTTTTCACCTGTTTCATGATCAAACTCTTCTGATCCAGCAGTTTCAATGTTTGCTAAATTGCGTGCAGCTTCAATAACTGCCATCTGCATACCTAAACAAATACCTAGATACGGTATTTTATTTTCGCGAGCATATCTTGCTGCTTTAATTTTACCTTCAGTTCCCCGTTCTCCAAAGCCACCTGGAACTAATACAGCGTGGAAGCCTGATAGTGTATCTGTCACATTGCCAGCTTCTTCAAATATTTCTGCATCAATCCATTCAAGTTTTACTTTTACACGGTTAAACATCCCACCATGAGTTAATGCTTCGGAAATAGATTTATAAGCATCTTCTAATTGTGTGTATTTTCCTACAACTGCTACTTTTACTTCGCCATCAGGTTTATGCATGCGATCAGATACGTCTTCCCAAATTGAGAGATTAGGTTCTGGAGATGTTTCTAATATTCCGAATGCTTCCAAAACTGCTCTATCCATTCCAGCATTGTGGTAAGCCAAAGGAGCATCATAGATTGTTTTCAAATCATATGCCGGTATGACTGCATCAGGCCGAACGTTGCAAAATAATGCTAATTTTGCTTTTTCTTTTTCAGGAATCTCTTTGTCTGATCGACAGACTAATATATCTGGTGTTATACCAATTGAACGCAATTCTTTGACTGAGTGTTGAGTTGGTTTTGTTTTTAATTCACCTGATGCCCCAAGAAATGGCAACAAAGTTAGATGCATAAATATGCATTGTCCCCGAGGCTTATCTTGTGAGAACTGTCTTATTGACTCGAAAAATGGCAAGCCTTCAATATCTCCAACAGTTCCACCAATTTCACATAACATAAAATCAACTTCATCATCACCAATATCTATGAAATCTTTAATTTCATTGGTTACATGAGGAATAACTTGGATTGTCTTTCCCAGATAATCTCCTCTTCGTTCCTTTTCCAGAACTGTTGTATAGACACGTCCTGATGAAATTGAGTCAGTTTGGCGGGCTGCAACGCCAGTAAAGCGCTCGTAATGGCCTAAATCAAGATCGGTTTCTGCGCCATCATCCGTTACAAAGACCTCACCATGCTCAAATGGAGACATTGTGCCTGGATCAACATTTAAGTATGGATCCAGTTTTCTTAGGCGAACTGAATATCCCCTAGCTTGTAATAATGCTCCAAGAGCGGCTGATGCTAAACCTTTTCCTAATGAGGAAACTACACCACCTGTTATAAATATATACCGTGCCATGGTGTTAAATCTCCCGTGATTATTATTATTTAATAATGAATTACAGGCTAAAAAACACTGTACTCACGGGATTTGATAAATACGAGATTTCTGTGATTCTGGCAAGGATAAACATGATAATTTTAATTATATTATCGTAATTTAGTTAATAATAAACAAAGATAAATATTAAACGCTCAAATTGAAATTTATCTAAGCGTTTAATATAATTATGTTTTTATTCTGCTTTTGGTGGTAAAGCCGGTTCGTCAGATGCAGATGGTGGTAATAAATTACCTTCCAGTGACTTTGGTAATTCTAAAGTCTCTGTCTCCGGTGCAGTAAATCCATCCGTTACTGAACTTCCAACTGAGTTTTGGGCTGCTATAATTGTCAAAGTAATCGAAGTAATTAAAAAGGCCACAGCAACTATCCATGTTACTTTTGCAAGCGGGGCAGCTTTAGGGCGACCACCACCACTATTATTTCCACCACCACCAATGCCTAGTCCACCACCCTCAGAGCGTTGAAGTAAAACTATACCTATCAATGAAACTGAAAGTATTAAATGAATAACAAGTACAACGTTTTGCATAATTAAAGCCTATATGTTCAAAATAACTTGTCGCTTTTTAGGGTAAAGGATAGGGGCTGTCGATGGGTTATTTTATTGATGTGCACACAGATACTCATCAAGATTATGATTGTAGCGACAAATTGGGTATTTCATGCTGGGATTTGGCTCTGTATAGAGAGAATAAGATTCTAATAAAAGAAAGAGAACCTTATGGCTAATGTCGTTGTCGTTGGTGCCCAGTGGGGTGACGAAGGTAAAGGTAAAATTGTAGACTGGCTATCTGAACGAGCAGATATTATTGCACGCTTCCAAGGGGGCCATAATGCAGGCCATACTTTAGTTATAGATTCTAAAGTGTATAAACTGCATGCATTACCGTCTGGGGTTGTTCGTGGAGGCAAATTATCTGTTATAGGTAATGGTGTAGTTCTAGATCCATGGCACTTATTAGATGAGATCAAAACAATTGAGGCACAAGGAATTTCAATCAATCCTGAAAACCTTATGATTGCTGAGAATACACCTTTAATATTACCTCTTCATGGTGAACTAGACAGATTGCGTGAAGAAGCGGCAAGTAAGGGGACTAAAATTGGCACTACTGGACGTGGGATTGGACCTGCATATGAAGATAAAGTTGGTAGGCGCGCGATCAGAGTTGCTGACTTAGCTGATATAGCAACGCTCGAAGCACGTATTGACCGTGCGTTACAGCATCATAACCCACTCAGAAAAGGCTTAGGATATGATGAAATAGATCGCAATAAACTATTATCAGATCTTAAAGAAATTGCTCCAAAAATTCTTCCTTACGCAGCGCCTGTATGGAAAGTTTTAAATGAAAAAAGAAAATCAGGAAAAAGAATTTTATTTGAGGGCGCCCAAGGTGCACTATTAGATATCGATTTTGGTACATATCCTTTTGTAACCTCATCAAATGTAATTTCAGGCCAAGCCGCAACGGGTGTTGGTCTTGGCCCAACTGCCATAGATTATGTTCTTGGTATTGTTAAAGCTTATACGACACGTGTTGGAGAAGGTCCGTTTCCATCAGAATTAGAAGATGACGATGGACAAAGATTAGGCGAGAGGGGGCATGAGTTTGGTACCACAACTGGAAGAAAACGCCGATGTGGTTGGTTTGATGCTGCTTTGCTAAGACAAACTTGCGCCACATCTGGCATTACTGGAATTTGCCTTACAAAATTAGATGTCCTTGATGGGTTTGAAACATTAAAGATATGCGTTGCATATGAACTTGATGGAGTAAGACTAGATTATTTACCTACAGCAGCTGAAGAGCAATCAAGATGTGTTCCTATTTATGAAAATATGCCTGGATGGTCAGAAAGCACGGAGGGGGCTCGGTCATGGAATGACTTGCCTGCTGCAGCAATAAAGTATGTTCGCAGGGTCGAGGAATTAATTGATTGCCCAGTCGCCTTAGTTTCAACAAGCCCAGAACGTGAAGATACGATTCTGGTCACAGACCCGTTTGCAGACTAATGGCATTATCATACAAAGCAAAAAGACGTTGGTCTTTAATTATCCTATTAATAGGGCTGCCAGTTTATATTATACTATGTGTAGTGCTGACCAATTTGCTCCCACGTCCTAACATAATTTTAGAATTTATAATTTATGTTGCCCTAGGAATTATATGGATTTTCCCATTTAAAAAAATATTCCTTGGTGTTGGCCAAATTGACCCTGATGAATCGTCAAAAGAAGATTAATTAGCAAAATTATTATGACAAACACTAACCATTTTACTTTTACCCAAGGGGTTAATCTTATAGGTGGTGGTTCGGTTAACGAACAAGATATAAATGATATTATAAAGAGTGGTAAAAATTTATTTTGTGCTGACTCAGGATTAAATTATGCCTTAGAAAACAATTTAGTGGTATCAGGGCTAATTGGAGATTTGGACAGTGTTGGAAGCCAAAAAGATGCTCCCTATCCTGTACTTTTTGACCAAAGTCAGGACACAAATGACCTTGAGAAGTCATTAAATGCCATAAAGGCAAAATATATAATTTGCTATGGGTTTCTTGGGGGTCGAATAGACCATTCATTAGCTTCGTTTAATGTTATTTCAAAATCAAAACAGATAGCTTTTTTGATTGGCGAAAAAGATATTTGTGTGGTTTGTCCTAAATATTTAAAGTTAAATTTACCAATCGGAACTAGGTTGGCATTATTTCCCATGGATGAAACGCTTGCAAAATCCAAAGGCTTAAAATGGGATTTGGATGGTATTCTTTTGTCGCCTAAAGGAAGAATATCTACATCTAATGAAAACGTGGAAGAGAATGTAGAAATATGGATAGATGATGGATTAGCTCTCGCTATTTTTCCACGGAAAATTTTACCTAAAATTATAAACCAATGGCCATTTTAACATTCAGGTAAGTTAACCGCCAAACCACCAAGAGATGTTTCTTTATACTTTGAATTCATATCTATGCCAGTTTGCCTCATAGTTTCTATGCAGGCATCTAATGAAACCAAATGAATACCATCTCCACGCAATGCAAGAGAAGCTGCTGATACAGCTTTTATTGCACCTAACCCATTTCGTTCAATACAAGGAGCTTGAACCAAGCCTTTAATAGGGTCACAAGTCATGCCTAGATGGTGCTCAAGTGCTATTTCAGCAGCATTTTCAACTTGTGGAGGAGTGCCTCCTAAAATTGCACATAAACCAGCCGCGGCCATCGCTGCTGCTGATCCGACTTCGCCTTGACAACCTACCTCAGCCCCAGAAATGGAAGCATTATATTTTATTAGGCCTCCTATGGCTGCGGCAGTTAGTAAGAATTCTGGAATTTTTGAAATTGATGCTGAAGGTACATGATCAAGATAATATCGCAATGTTGCAGGTATTACTCCTGCTGCTCCATTTGTTGGTGCTGTAACAATTTGAGCCCCGGCAGCATTTTGTTCGTTCACAGCCATTGCATAGCAGGACATCCAATCATTGATTATATGTGGAGGTGCTATATTTCTACTTTGTTCTTTTCTTAGAGATTCATGAATACCTTTAGCTCTTCGCTTAACAAATAAGCCACCTGGCAATATGCCTTCTTTTTTTAAGCCTTCTTCAATGCAATTATTCATTACATCCCAAATCTTATTGATACCCTGAGAAAGTTCAGACCTACTTATGTTGGCTTGTTCATTTTCTGACTTTAATTCAGCAATTGATTTACCACTACTCATGCACATTTCAAGCATTTCAGTAGCATTCTTAAATGGATATGGAGTTGGGTTTTCAAGTTTTGATAAAGACTTACCCGAGGCCAATTCTGAAGCGGTTTGAACAAACCCTCCACCTACAGAATAATATGTTTCTTCAAAAAGAATTGCACCGATTGAGTCATATGCATAAAAAACCATACCATTTGCATGCCCATCTAAATTTTTCTCAAAATCAAATCTTATGGCTGTCTTTGGGTTGAATAAATATTCAGGATGACCATCTGGCTGAATTTTTCCTGTTTTTGATACAGTATCCAATGCTTTTTGTGCTATATTTGTATCAAAGGTTTGTGGTTTAAATCCTATTAAACCCATAATTGTAGCATAATCTGTATGATGACCTTTGCCAGTGAAAGCCAAAGAACCATGTAGTGATGCACTTAAGCTTTCAGCTTTTATATTATGTTTTAATAACTGATCTAAAAATTTTCCAGCAGCAACCATAGGCCCCATTGTATGAGAACTAGATGGGCCTATACCAATTTTAAAGATATCAAAGATCGAGAGAAACATAAAAAAACCTTATTTTTAGATAGAATATAAACAAAATATATTTGAAGACCGAAAAACACGTCACATTTGAGATAATTTAGACATAATACCTGATTTCAACGTGCAGTAACTAACTATTAAATATACAAAGAGAAAGAATCTCGAAAAAAGGAGTTATCTATGGCACTTGATTTAAGTCCACCTGAACTTGGAAAGTTTATTTCTGCTTACAAAGCCTTAGATTTTATAGAGTCTGGAATGAAGTTAGGATTAGGTACTGGGTCAACTGCTGCATGGCTAGTTAAACTCTTGGCTTATGAAATAAATAATAATGGTTTAGTAATATCAGCTTGTGCGACATCCTCAGAAACAACAAAATTAGCAGAGAGTTTAGACATAAAAATCTCTCAATTAGATGAGTTAGGTCAATTAGATTTAGCGATTGATGGTGCGGATGAATTTGATCAGAACTTAAATTTAATTAAGGGTGGTGGTGCTGCACTTCTTCAAGAAAAAATTGTTGAAACTGCTGCAGATAAATTAGTAATAATTACGGATGCTTCTAAACAGGTGAATGATCTTGGATCATTTGATTTGCCGGTTGAAGTTGTGAAATTTGGCTGGGAAACTACAAAGCGTTTGATTGAAAATGTTTTAATAGACCAAGACGTAGATTGCAGAATTGTTACAAGAAGAAAAAACGCTTCACCAGTCATTACTGATGAAAATCATTACATTCTAGATTTAAAATTAAATAGAATCGGAAACCCTGAGAAATTGTCTCAATCACTTCTTAATATTGCTGGTGTCGTTGAAACAGGTCTTTTTTTAAATATGACTGACTCCATAATTATGGGTGATGCGACTGGCCTAGCTCGAGTAAAGTCTAATGGTGCATCTGAATGGGATGATACAAATTATGACATAAAAGAGCTTTCTGAATTTATAGCTAATATTAAAAATATTTGAAGGCAATATTATGAATTATGACTTTGATCTTTTTGTAATCGGCGCCGGTTCAGGTGGCGTAAGGGCTGCTCGGCTAGCATCTCAGTGCGGACAGAAAGTAGCTCTAGCAGAAGAGTTTCGTTATGGTGGTACATGCGTTATTCGTGGGTGTGTGCCAAAAAAACTGATGGTTTATGCTTCTGAGTTTTCTGAAATTTTCAATGATGCAAATGGATATGGATGGTCAGTAGGAAAGCACTCATTTGATTGGAAAAAGTTTATTCAGGCTAAAGACAAAGAAATTAACCGACTTGAAAGCATTTATTCAAATATTTTAACAAATAATAGTGTTACACATTATAATTCCCGAGCACATTTAAAAAATAATAATACAATTATTCTTACATCAGGCGAAGTAATTACCGCAAAATACATACTTATAGCCACTGGTGGTAGGCCATTTGTCCCAGATGTAATTGGAAATGAACATGTCATTACTTCTAATGAAATTTTTGACCTTTCAGAAAAGCCGAATAGTATTTTAATTGTTGGTGGTGGATATATTGCATGTGAATTTGCATGTATTTTAAATGGCCTAGGTGTTTCAACCACCCAATTCTACAGGGGAAACCAAATCTTACGTGGTTTTGATGCAGAGGTTCAAAACCTAGTTTCCAATGAGATGCAAAATAAAGGAATTAATTTAAACTTGAAGCATGATGTCGAAAGTATAAAAAAAATAGAAAATGGATATTTAGTTAAAGACAAATCAAATAAAGAAATAATTGTTGATCAGATATTATATGCAACTGGACGTGTCCCAAACAGTAGCAACATTGGACTTGAGGAATTAGGCATTGAAACGGGTACGGCTGGAGAAATTATAGTCGACGAATATTCAAAAACAAATATTGATAATATTTATGCAATTGGTGACGTTACAAATAGAGTTCAATTAACACCCGTTGCTATTGTTGAAGCGGCAGCTTTTGTGGAAACAGTTTTTAAATCAAATCCAACCATGCCTGACCATGAACTCATTGCTACGGCTGTTTTCACTCAACCAGAAATTGGAACAGTTGGATTGACCGAAGAAGAAGCTTTAAAGCAATGTCCAATTGAAGTTTATTCGGCTAAATTTAGACCAATGAAAGTAATTTTGGCTGGCCGAGACGAACAAATGCTGATGAAGCTAATAGTTGCAAAAGATAATCGTAAAGTACTTGGCTGCCATATTGTGGGCCATGCAGCTGCTGAAATGATACAGTTGGCAGGTGTTGCAATAAAAATGGGTGCAACAAAAGAAGATTTTGACAAAACAATGGCTATTCATCCAACAGCAGCTGAGGAATTAGTTACAATGAGTGCTCCAACGAGATGAATTGTTTGCTAATATCTTTTTTATAAAGGATATATTTAATTAGAGGCTTGAAATTTTGATTAAAAATGTCAGATAGTATCAAAACAAATACAAGTTCTTAGGAGGAATTTGAAAAGATGGCTGGTAATGGCACAGGAGGCCCTTGGGGCAATGGCGGCGGTAATCGCGGTCCAGGTAATAATGGTGGAGGCGATCGACCACCGTCTAACGGCGGTCAAGGCCCGGATTTAGACGATTTAGTCCGAAAAGGACAAGAGCAGCTACGTGTTCTAATGGGTGGAAGAGGTGGCGCCAAAAATAAGAATAATCCTCCAAAAGGTGGCGGCAGTGGAGCAGGACTTGGCTTCGGTGGATTTGGATTGATCTTTATTGCGTTATTTGGTCTCTGGGTTTTTAATAGTTTCTACAGGGTTGATACATCAGAGCAGTCTGTAGAATTATTTTTTGGTGAATATTATAAAACTGGTAATGAAGGGTTGAATTTTGCGCCTTGGCCAGTTGTTACGAAACAAATTTTGCCAGTTACTAGAGAAAATTCAGAAGATATTGGTGTCGGTCGTGGAGCCAGAGCAGATGAAGGATTAATGCTTACTGGTGATGAAAACATAGTTGATATAGATTTTCAGGTTGTTTGGAATATTACTGACGCACAACAATTCCTCTTTAATTTGCAGGATCCAAAAGAGACAATTCGTGCAGTTTCAGAGTCTGCAATGAGAGAAATTATTGCAAGAAGTAACTTATCTCCAATTTTGAATAAAGACCGTGGTGCAATTACTGCTGAATTGAAAAAATTAATTCAAGACACATTAGACAAATATGGAACTGATGGTGATGGTAATGTTGCTGGCTCAGGAATTAATGTCATACGTGTAAACTTGTTGGGGGCAAATCCACCTCGCGAAGTTATTGATGCTTTCCGTGAAGTTCAAGCAGCAGAACAAACCCGTGATACTCTTGAAAAACAGGCAGATGCTTACTCAAACAGAGTGGTTGCTGAAGCAAGGGGTAAGGCAGCACAGTTAATGGAACAAGCTGAAGGTTATCGTGCTCAAACAATCAACGAGGCAGAAGGTGAAGCATCTAGATTTGTCTCAGTATATGAAGAGTACGCAAAAGCACCCCAAGTAACTCGAAAACGTCTTTATCTTGAAACTATAGAAAAAGTTTACGGTAGTGTTAACAAGGTTGTGATTGATGAAAATAGCAATGGTCAAGGTGTTGTACCGTATTTACCATTAAATGAATTATCTAAACAAAAAACTGGAGGCAACTAATGAAACGCTTTACTAATTTATTGCTACCAATTTTAGCGGGTCTTGGTTTTTTAATTATGTCGTCTCTTTATGTTGTTGACGAACGTGAAAAAGCACTCAGATTATGGTTCGGTGAGGTTACAGCCGTAATCGTAGACCCAGGATTAAACTTTAAAGTTCCATTTCTTCATGAAATTGTGAAATATGAAGATCGTATTTTGCCCTTAGACGTTCAACCTGACGAGTTTACACCTCTTGACGATAGACGATTGGTTGTTGATGGTTTTGCATTATGGCGAATACAAGATCCTGTTCAGTTTCGAAAAGCTGTTGGTTCAGGTGGGCAAAGATCTGCTACGCAAAAACTTGATGGAATCATGAATGATGGAATGAGATCTGTTCTTGGCCGCGTTACTTCAAATGAAATCTTATCAACAGACAGAACTGCTTTGATGGCTGAAATTCGCGATGCTGTTCGTGAGCAGGCAACAGTTTTGGGGGTTGAAATCGTTGATGTTCGTATCAAGCGTGCAGA
>Ga0228631_1000171_pt1 | contig 41266 bp, 40 predicted proteins | sample 39DmetaG_FD_183049 | JGI IMG/M metagenome (GOLD analysis project Ga0228631, IMG submission 183049) | Seawater microbial communities from Monterey Bay, California, United States - 39D | ecosystem: Environmental > Aquatic > Marine > Coastal | place: USA: California | collected 2016-09-28
GCATCAAGGAAATTTAAAGTTAAATTCTAAAGGTAAATTAGTTATATTTGATTTTGGCATAATGGGTCGAATTGATGAATATACTCGTCGTGTTTATGCAGAAATATTAATGGGATTTATAAAAAAAGATTATAAGCGTGTTGCAGAAGTTCACTTTGAGGCAGGATACATATCCTCAGATCAAGATGTAGATTTATTTGCCCAAGCTTTGAGGTCAGTTGGAGAACCAATTTTTGGACAAAACGCTGAGAATATATCCATGGCTAAACTTCTTTCACATTTGTTTGACGTCACTGAAAGATTTGGCATGGAAACACGAACAGAGCTTATTCTTCTACAACGCACAATGGTTGTAGTTGAAGGCGTTTCAAGATCATTAAACCCAAATTCGTTAGATATCTGGGAGGCTGCTAGACCTGAAGTTGAGAGTTATATTAAGAATAATCTTGGGCCAAAAGCATTGATAAGAGATTTAATAAAAACAGCACAAACATTATCACATTTTGGACCGAAACTACCAATCTTACTGGAAGATCTCTTAACCACGGATAAGAATAATAAAACAAAACACAAAAATAATAATGCTAAAAGTAAACTTACTTGGGCTTTAATTGGAAGTGCTTCAACTACATTAGTCCTTATTATACTAAACCATTTTTAATAGATCTATTTCTGCTAATGCTGCTTTTTCATACTCTATAAATCCCTGCTCAGCTTTCCAAAAACAATACGCCGCCAACCGCCAATGATAAAGGGGGCCAAGTATATTATAGCGACTTCGCAATTTAGCCGTAAGGTTCATTAGAAAGGTTTCATGATCTTTCATAGAAAGTTTTCCTGAACCGTAAATTTTATGCATTCCAGGAGAGAGAAAGATCACAATATCTACAATTGGGTCACCAATAGCAGGGCATTGCCAATCAATAAGTCGCAACCCTTTTTTACCTAATATCAAGTTACCTGGCACAACATCAGTATGTAATAATACAGGCTCAATATCTGAAATTGATACATCTGGACATATCTTGATTAATTTATTTTTATGATAATTGTTTAGCTTGTTTATTATTTCAAGCCCAGATAGTTTAATATCTGATGGTAAATTTGAAAGAATTCGCAATCCTTTTGGGTATTTATGTTTGCGAATTCGAGTTAATAACTCTGATACTGTCTCTACATCATGAGACCATGTGTGACCTTTAATATAATTATACAAAAGAACGTCACCAAAAGGCGTTTTTAAATACTTATAGGGCTTTGGCGCAATATCTGAACCATCAAGCCAAAGAAGACATTTATACTCTGCTTCTGGAGTATTATTAAAAAGTGGGTTAGTTTTTGTTTCTAAATACAGCTTACAAATTAAATCCTTTTCGCCTTTAAGCCGCCATACTTTATTTGTTTGCCCCCCAGTTTGAGCATGCCATACAGTTTGATTTGATAGTATTCCCTGCATGAGCAGCCAATTTTGTAATTGGTTTTTTATTTCATTGTCAAAATTCATCATAAAGTTTTACGTTAGTCATTCAAACATCACAAGGTTTTGATCTTTTCAAGATGTATTAGTTTCATTAGAATATAGATATGGCTCTGTGGCTCAACTGGATAGAGCAGCCCCCTCCTAAGGGGCAGGTTGGTGGTTCGAATCCACCCAGGGTCACCAAATAAATATAATAATAACAGTTACTTATATATTTTATAAAACTTCGCAACCCTCAAAAAACACCTAAAATGCTATGTTCAAATCATGTACAAAAATTTGTAATTTAAAACTGATTTATGTTATGTTGGATTAAGCCAATAATATAAAATAAATTGACTAATATTATTGTTAAATGATTTAATATAAACGTAAATGTCTCATCAAAATTAACTTAAATATTAATTGGAATGCATCATGAATATAAAAAATATTTTATTAATTGCGCTTACAGGTACTATGCTCATTGCTTGTAAGGCTGAAATTGTAGAACTAGATATTAAAACAAAGGATGTATTTGCTGCTGTTAATGGTGAAGATGGGTTAATAGATTTTGAAGCAAAATTTAGTAACTTTGGAGAGCTAGATGAGGAAGCAAGAGCCCAGGTTGAAGCACTTGAAAATATTTTAACAAAATTTATGGAAATAGATGACTTTGAATTAGAAACTACAGATATGGGCTACGAAATAACTTTAGAAGGTGAAATGCCTATCACAAATAAAAGATTAGATGCTGCATATTATATTCATGTATCATCTTCAGATATATTTGATGGTTATACGTTTTTAGAACTAAAGACGGGAGATAATTTTAACAATCTTTCAAATCAAATGTCGGCAATTAATTTTATGTTATCACCTGATGAATTTCATCCAACGAAAATAAAACTTAAAGGAAAAGATGTACAAGTTTTGGTACCTGCAACTGAAATTGATGGGAAAGCACATTTATTTTATGAAGGTATTGTTAATGGAAGAATATCTATGAAATTTGAAGGTGGCGTTTTTGATAAGATAGGTGCTGGATTATTTTTGAAAGAAAATTAGATCGATAGTAACATAAACAAAGTATATTTTACTGTAAACCATTGGTTTTGCTGGATAAATTCTAAACTTGAATATATACAAATCGTGTACAAATTTAAAAGTGCGTCTGTAACTTATTGATTTTAAATAGAAATCAGATAGAGCATTGTTCTCCTAAGGGGCAGGTTGGTGGTTCGAATCCACCCAGGGTCACCATTAATTATCTATAGATAATTAATTAATATCATTATAAGTTAGAATTTATTATTTAGGGTGTGGTTTTGTATAAATTTTTTTTTATCTTTGTTTTTTCAACATTCATAAATACACAACCTTTGTTTTCCAAGAATGATACTCTTAATATGAGTCTTGGCATCGCTTTCAATTCAGGAAATGTCTTAGGAATTTATAATAATTTAAGAACCCAAAATAAAAGCAATGTTAATTTCAATCTTGAATATTCAAAAAGAAGTTTATCTTCACAATTGTCTCTTAATTTTGATGATCATGATAAGCTTAGCTTTGATAATTCATATGTTAATTATGAGAAAGGAATAGCAAACTTAAGTATTGGTAAAGTTGACCGTATATGGTCTTTTTCAGAAAAATCATCTCTCATCTTATCTTCAAACAGTAGACCACTTGAAGCCCTTTATCTAAAGTTAGAAAATAGGTTTAATACCAAATGGATGCCTTCGACCGCAAATTGGTCATTTGAACTTATTAATGGCTCTACTAAAAACTCATACAATGGTAAAAATTCAATGCTTTCTGGCGCAAGGGTTGTAATTAGCCCGTCTGACAAATTAGATTTTGAATTTTTACAAACAGCCCAATGGGGGGATCAAAATGATAAGTTATATTCGTCTAAAATTGATGCTTTGTTATTAGGGAATACTAATGATGGCGTAAACTCAAATATTAATAAGATGGCCGGTTTTGGATTATCATATTCAGTATTTTCAAATAAAAATACCTATCGCCTTTATAGTCAAGCAATAGGCGAGGACGAGGCTGGCAGTTTACCATCATGTTATGCGTGGATGACAGGCCTTGAATTGACAGCCCCTGAAATGATATTTCCAACAACCTTAACAATTGAAGCTGTTGATACACGTGTGAAAAAAAGTACAAATGGACATTGTGGGGCAAACACTATGTATAATAACAGTACTTATGATTATATCAACTATGACACTGTGTTAGGTGTACCAATAGATACTGAGGGTACTTCTTTAGAGCTATTTGGACAATCTCAGGTAAATAAGAATTTAGGTATTAATTATTCAACAAAGTTTCTTTCAATTAACGATAAAGATTATTCACAGCATCTTTTATCATCCAAACGTAACTTAGGAACACTCACCTCATTAGGATTTAATTGGAAAAAAGATGGGTTTAATTTAGGCGGAAGTATTAGCTATCAAGATTTGATATTAGACAAAGCTAATATATCAAATGGTACAATATTTAGCTTATTTACGTCAGTTAAATTTTAAGTATTTCTAGTATTTCTCATGCCTAATAAAAAAGTGTGTATATAAAATATACTAGCGCTTTACTTACCCATGCCTCTTATTATTGTAATAATTGTATTACCAATAATCTTTAATTCAATAATATAATTTACATTCTGTATATAATAATTATCAACGGAAACTTTTTTTGCAGTTGCTTCCAAACCTTCAGCATATCCTAATCTAATTTGTGATAAACCAGTAATACCAGGGCGAATAATATGTCGTTCTCGATATCCCTTAACATTTTTTAAGTATTCTAAAGCATGTATGTAATAGTCTGGCCTTGGCCCGATCAAACTCATCTCACCTTTTAAAACATTGAAAATTTGGGGCAATTCATCAATTCGGCACTTGCGTAATATTTTACCAAAAGATGTAATTCTATCCGTTTCAATTGGATCATCATATTTTCTAGTAACTTCCTTAGCAGGCAGCATAGTACGAAATTTAATTGCAGGAAAGGCAACACAATCCTTACCCATACGATCCTGAATAAAAAATAAACTTCCTGAATTAAAAGGAATATTAATGATTAGTAAAATTATTGATATAATAAATAGAAGGGGAAGTAGTAATATGCACACAGATAAATCAAACATACGCTTGTTGATCCAAAACAATTTATTACCATATGTGCGGTTTGAAATATTCATATCCATGCCTCTATAAGTACTCAGATTATAGTATATCATAATGATATAACAAGTTAATTATAATTCATATATTTTTTCCACAGCATATCTAAGTTTTTTTTCCTAAAGCTCTTCAAGCTTAGTTTCCCTAAACCAAAAACACCGTCTTTTGAAGTTATTATTACGTTTGTTCCAAAATTTTCCTTATATAAATTATTTTCAAATTTCAGATTAAAAAACATATTCATATTAGAATTATTTTTTATTTGATTCAAACCTACCTGAAATTTCATGTTTTCATCTCCAAATGTAGCATAAAACTCTGATTCTACTTTTTTGCCCTGCTGATGGATACCTAAAGTAAGATCAAATTGATTTGCTATATCAAACCAAGTATTGCCAATGCCAATATTTAGGTGATCTGACTTGAACTCGTGATTTATATTTCCATAAAACTCTGAGTTTTCATTGTTTGAAAGTTTTACAAACTTTGCATTGAAGACTGTATATTCACCCTTAGCCTGTTCAACACCAAAATTACCAAGGGCATTTTTTGATATAATAATCTCTTTATTTAAATTTACTCCAAAAGAGATTTTTTCTTTGTTCTTTAAAAATAATCCAAGATTTACATCAGATAGAACACTTTGGCTTAAAACCAGGTTTGAATTATTTTCTGATATAATAATACCTATGTTTTTTGATTTATTTGACTGAAATTTAAGCCCACTGTCGTTTTGCGCACTTAAATAAAAAAGGTCAGATGCATCTGAATATTTTTTTGATATATAATACGCATCCCTTGAAATTGAAAAACTATATCTACTTTTTCCTTTAATTTTTGGTGCCCAAATTACATTTTTTTTTTGAGAATTTTGTATAAAAAATTGGTCAATATTTTCTACAGGAGACTTGCTAGAATCAGTTGAAATATGGTTAATTTCTTTTGCATGAACAGACATAGCCGGCAGCAGCAATAATATTATTAATTTATAATATTTTATAAATATCCTAATTAACATTATTTATGGCTAAGATTGATGTCGCGATATTACCTAGAACTCTTGAAATAATATCCGTCAATCCCAATATGGATAATTTATCTATTTTAGGTGGTACAACAACAACTGAGCCAGCTGGAATAACTGTATTATTATTTACTAAACGACTCTCCCCATTTGGTAATAATAAATAGGAATTTCGACTATCTGCCATTTTGGTCAAACCACCAGCAGAAAATATATAATCTTTATAAGTTTTATTTTTGCCATAACCTGCAACAGTAGTTCTTTGAACGGCACCTACAACAGATACATGTGATGGCCTCTTAGGGAGCATTAATTTATCACCATCCTGTAAATATAAATTATTATTATCCATTATGTTTACTGTCATTCTGCCAATAGTAGGTTGGTTTCTTAATTGTTGGGAAAAACCTAAAACTGCGTTTATTTGTTCACCCACCCCATCTATATCTGACTGTACTAATGTTAGAACAGATGCCTCTAATTGAGCTGCCAATATATCATTAGCTGCTTTTTCTTGGGCTTTAATAGATTTTCTTTCCAAAACAGCACCTAATGGGAAGGCAGTGGTTGTAAAACCTCCAGCTCTTTCAATAATTTCAGATAATGTCTCTGTCCTAGAAAAAGCATAATCACCAGGTCTCTTAAATTCTCCTGATAGACTAACAAACCCGTTTATTGCTTCATTGACTGCTTTTGGGACGTCAATATAGTACTCACCTGTAAGAATAATTTCATCTGTGATCAAACTGTTAAGTTCATAAGATTCTGGAGTTGATTTAATGAGTTCACCATCTTCTTTTAAGGCTTTCATGACAATAACATTTGATTGAGCCTTTGTATCTATCACCCCGACAACGTCAATCAAATCATTCAATCTAACCCTATCAGCTAATGGATATGTACCAGGGAACATAACCGCACCAGAAACAAATCGTAGTTTTGAAGCCATGGAGAACAAGGCATACTCAGAAAAATTACTTTCAGATAGCATTAATTCACTGTAAATATTTTCATTTCCCATTATCTCTAGTTGAGCTTGACCAGCATTTTCACTGGTGTCTTGTTCATTCACCAAAAGATCATTATTGTCAGCGGTTTTTGTGAAATTATCTTTTAAGAGCTTTTCTTGATTTAGACTATTCACAAATTTATCTCTAATATACTTTTCAGAAAACATAAAAACTTTGTTTGATGCACTTGGAATTATTTTTTGTGAGTCAGAAAAAAATGTAGCTGCGTCATATGATCGGAAAGTCCAGAGATTGTTATTTTGTTTTGTGCTTAAACCAATAAACAATCTATAGAAATTATCTGAATTAACAATTTTATCAAATATTTTTTGTTTTGAAAAAGCAAAATTTGGGGATAAGAGTAAACTTAATTTTCCATCATAATAAACTTTTACTGCATCACTTTCCTTTACATCATTCAGTAAATCTGAAGAAGCTTTAAGGTTATAAGAATTTATTATTTTACGATAAGCAGTTTGGCTGATCAAATTGATGGCATCGTTTTCTTTAATTTTAAATTCATAGTTAATATTTTTTATTTTTACTATTGAGTCTTGATCCATATTTTGAACCATTACAAATTCGCTTTGTATTTTAGGCAATCTACCTTTCAATTTATCTAATATGTAAGAAAAAGTAATACCTTCAGAGAACGGCAAAATTGTAAATAATTCTCTATCTAAACTAATTTTTATTATGTTAGATTTACGAAGTAATTTTCTACAATATTCTATATTCTGAATATATTTTAATTTTTGATTATTTAATTCTTGACGTAATTTTAGTACTTCTAAACTTATATTTTCATCTACTCTTTCATCTGACTGTTCTGTATCATTAATATCATAAAATACACCATCTACTTGCTCACGAATTAGTTGGTTGAAAAACTTATCCTCAAAAATAAATAATCTATCACCTTTGGCTAATTTTTGAGGATAATGATTTGGATTATCGTTTTTTTGCATTGCTAGTTTAAAATCAAATGCTTCTACCCCATTTTTATTATCTAACAGAGCTAAATCATACATAGTATCTGCACTTGGTATGTAAAAATTCTTTAGATGTTCATAGAGCTCCTTATCTTGATCAATAGGAATATAAGCAATTCTCACACCATCAAGATAAATTTCTGCTATATTTGAATCAATAAATTTAGAAATAATAGGATCAAATGATTTATTAGGATCTGAAGCAACCAATCCTAGATATTCCTCTTTTGTAAATAATCGCAAATCCGATCCAATAGGTAAAGTAATACTATCATCTTCTAAAGCTTCATCTATATTTATAGCCTGAACTTCTTTTCCAACAATTAACGCAAATGATGTGTAGATATTACTGTTTATTAAATAACCATCTGCATTTAATATTGATCCACCTCTTAAAACTTCTTTAATATTATAAAGTTTTTGCTTTTGGCTCAGTGGGACATATGCAATTCTTGTACCGTCAAGATAAACCTCTGTTACATTTGAATCAATAAATTTAGAAGTGATAGGATCAAGTGATTTATTAGGATCTGAAGCAACCAATCCTAGATATTCCTCTTTTGTAAACAATCGTAAATCCGATCCAATAGGTAAAGTAATACTATCATCTTCTAAAGCTTCATCTATATTTATAGCCTGAACTTCTTTTCCAACAATTAACGCAAACGGTGTGTACGCATCTAAACTTAATACTGCGCCGTCTTTTATTACTTCACTTATACTTAATGGTGTGTTGGTTTTTATTTCAAAGTCTTTCAAAACAGACCCAAAAACTTTAGATACATTTAATTCACGCGTTTCAACAAAGTCTATCTGGAGTGCTTCGCCTTCTTTGAGTGATTCATTTTTAGCTGCCAAACGTGTTGCTATTTGTCCACTTGTGTCAAAATAAGATACTTTTAATTTAGCTCCAGAAGGCAAAAAGGACGTTCCAGTGATACTCAATAAATTTTTTATTGATATTTTAGATTTATCATTTGGTAATTCATATATACCAGGATTGTTTACAAATCCTGTTACTGCAATTGTAGGCCCTTTAAATGGAACAAATATACGAGCACCATTTTTTATTAGTGGATCAGTTTTTGGTGATGGATTTTGTAAGAAATTATAAAAATCTACAGTTTGTGTTGCCTCACCAATTTGACTTAACAAAATATTTCGCAATGAACCACTATCAGAAATACCCCCTGAATATGCAATAACTCTGCTTAGTGGAGTATAGGCGGGGACTGCAATAGTTCTTGGAGATTTTACATTACCAGAGATCTGTACTGTTACTAATCTAGCATTATTTAATCTAACAAAGACTTCAGCTGATGCATCGTCCAGTAGAATTTTATCAAGAACTAATTTACCAACTTGATTTAAGTTTAAATTATTAACATTTAAGGGAAATACATTTTCAAGTGTGATAGTTCCATCATTCATAACTTGATAATTTTCGTCAGACGGATTCAGTCCAGTTATTGTAATCTGAATTATATCTCCTGGAGCCAATTGATATTTTTTTCCTATGGTATTAAAAAAAAGTAAACTATTGTCTTGAGTTTGATTGAATTCATTTGATCCATAAATATTCAAATCTTCTCCAATAAGAGCATAAAAATATCTCAATAACATGGATTTTTCATCTACTTTTCTTTGATCACCAGTTTGAGATAAATCTATCTGAACATCGTCACCAGTATTTACTACTTTTTGACTTTCAGATGTTAACTCCTGATCAATAGTATTTTTGTCTTGCTCTGTAATATTATTTACAACTGACGGGTTTTCAATCAATAGTTTTTGAAGATTTGCATTATTAATTGATTGTGCCAAAATCGGTTGCCCCAAAATAAATAAAATAAAAATAAATAAATTTCTCATAATTAGAATATTCATTAATTTTCTTTCTTTATTGCATGTCGCATTAATACAAGAGTTGCCCCAAAAAATAATCCCAATAATAATGAAAATGTTAAAACTGATTTAGGGTTTGGTGCAGTCGGATGTAAACTTATTGTAGGGTTTATATATGGCTCTGCAATAAAATATTTTCCCCGGGAAGCAAACATTAGCTTTTGCTCTTCTTTACTTATAAGCTCTGCTAAAGCTTCACGGTGCTCTCGAGAACGTGCAGTACGAAGTTTATCTTTATAAAATGCTAATGGCTCTGTCGAAAAATCAATATAACGTTGCCTCATAATTTTATCACTCGCTTTGGTAGCTTCAATAATAAGTGATAATATTAATTCCGGTTTTGATGTTTCACTTGTAAATTTTAAAAATCCATTTTCTTTATCTTCACCTGTTTGAATAGTTCTATTAATAAAAGTAGCTAGCCTCCTTGGATTAGGCGGCATATAATTGATTTCTATATTTCCAGTTAATAGTTTCTTAGCGTCATTAACAAAAATCTGAATTTTACTTTTGGGAGGTCTTGAATAATTATTTAGTGTCTCATCCCATTCAGATCTAAATATTTCTCTAATAATTTTTTTATTTTCAAAAATTATTTCTGAAACTTCTGACGAAGTTATAAGTTTTTTAAATATATTAAAATCTGTGTTTGAACTACTCGGTAATTGAATTCCCGCAAGTGATGCGAAACCACCCAACCCAGATAAATTTGGGCTACTTTTTGTTTCACCTACAGGTTTTAGATTATATTCAACGGTATATTTTCTTTCAGCAGATTGAAGATAAAATGAAGCAATTAAAACGGATACTAGAGAGACAATAATTATATAAATTTTGCCAGTCCAAAGTGTAAAGAATAAATCCTTTAAATCAATTTCATCATTTAATTTATCATTTTGACGCATTAGTATAAATTCAATTTCTAATCTTGTTAGTCAATAGCTTTTTAATCGCACGCTTCATTTTAATTCTTACCAAAATTTAGATTAAATCGAGAATGATCAGTTAACGCAACGAAAATATCATTTTCAATAGTCCAAACTAAATTATTTTTCCGACACCATTCAACAATAACATTCAGCGAAGGATAACCATTCGTATCAGCGCTACAATCTACGAAACACCGTACATCATCAATAAAAATTAATGAGTGCCTTAAGATATTATACATTGATTTAGCCAACTTTCTCTATCATTTTTTCCAATATAATTTTATCTTTATGAACTCGTTTTAGTAAGCTACTTTTCCTAATTTCACTATAAAGATGTGCGGGCAGGCGTAAATTTTGAAATCTATGCTTATAACCCTCAACTAAAATTTCACATAAGCCATCTGAGTCACCTGCTCTGAATCCTGTTGCTAACTTATACTTCCTGGTCAATGTAGCACAGCCTGGTACGTTGCTAACAACACATGGGACACCTGTGATCAGCGCTTCTATCACAACAACAGGAAAGCCCTCTCTATATGTGGGTAAAACTAATAAGTGTTTGTCTTGTAGCCAACTTGACATATCGACGAAACCGCAAAATTTAATCCCCTGAGATTTAAAATCGTCAACATTGATAGATCCCGATAAATTCGACGACAATGCGCCTGCTAAGTGCAATTCCACGTCTTCACAATCTATTTGTGATTTGAAACTTGTCCATGCTCTTAGTAACACTTGCAGTCCTTTGTCAGTGTGAAGTCTGCCTGCAAAGGCAACTTTCAATGGGGTTTTTTCAAAACTTTCATCACTTATGAAAGAATAATTTTTATCATTTACACCAATGCCTTCAAGATTATGAACGCAAACGTTATTTTTCAGAATTTTTTTCATTAAACCTTGATCATATACATTCATTACAAAAATACCGTCTGAATATTTGAATAGTCTAGAATATAATAACACCGTGATATTTCTAATCACTTTTCGTAAACGTATTTGTTTGCCAGTATTTCTAGTAAACTGAAAGCCCATCCCATCAATAAATGCAAAGTGTTTAAATCGAAATATACAGCGCAGAAAACCAACTATGACATTGGGGACGAAAAAGCTCGAGACGATAATAGGCTTGTCGCGTGAGAATAGTAATACCCTAAAGAGATAGGCTAAACAATAAAAATTATAATGATTTTTTTGAATTGAATGACTGCAACCTATACCCGTTTGATTAACTTCAACATCTTCCACAAAACCATCAACGCAAAGAGAGACGTCATATCCATTCTTTGAAAGTAATTTAGCAAGAGAAAGTCTAAATCTAGTAAAGCTAGGGGCGTCTAAACCAACAAAAATTAACTTCTTTTTATTCATTTTTAAACTTTTCTAATGTCTTATAAACATATTTTTCTAACTTAACGCCAGATTGAATCCTACTAGTATAGCCCTGAATATAAATTTGATCTAACGCTAACTTGTTAAGTTCAAACCATTTTTGAAATTCAATAGGGTTCGTGGGACAATAAACGAAATCAAGATTTTCAGTGAAAGGTAATCCTGACAGAGACACCCCACTAATAAAAGGAAGAACACCGCATGACATCGCTTCTAGATTTGATATTGCTACAGCTCCTGCAATCTCGTCACCAAAACAGCAAAATTTGACTCTTTTGAATACCGCAGGGTAAAAACCTTCAGTTTCAATGGAGGAATCAATCCCAAGTTCTTCACAAACCTTTAAATTTTCGCATAAATTAAGAAATTTAGCGTCATCCAACTCAGAAAGAGACCTCCTTAAATAATGATAGTCAGAACCTTCAACAGCAAACCTGAAATACTCAGTTAATTCAGCATCTTTTCCTTTCAATAAGTTTGGGATTGTTCCACCAATTACAATTTTTTCTGAACGTTGTTTAAAATAACTCGTTGCTTCGTCAGCCGTTAGCCTAAATCTTTTTTGTACGTTAAATGGTAATATTTTGACTTCGTGTGAATATAGCAACTTAAAAAAACAATTATTAACGAAGTCAGAATCAGTTAATAACACGGCATTAGGATACATGGTTTGCGCCAAACTGGACTTCAAGTCAGCGGCCAACATATAATGACTCAAATGTATATAAACTTTCTTAAACTGATTAACTCGGCGAGATTTTGCCTGAGAAAAATTTAAAAAATGCTTGTATGAAAATATGATAATAGAGGTATATTCAACTTTACTTTTTTTGGACAACAGTCGGACACGGCTCAATGGGATCCTATTTATTTTACACCAAAGTGGGATTTCTATGATATTTAAAAGGAAAATAAAAATTGTCAGTTTAAGACTAGTCTTTTGCCCCACAAACGATGATTCTGTCATATCAAAATAAAAGTAACCTTTATTTCTAAAATACTCCGAAATAGCATCATATTTTTTATGAGCACGTCTATTTAATATAAAATAGGCCAATGGGGTATAAATCTGATCTAAACTATGAGCGTTCAATACACCAATTTTTAACTTATCGTTTATCATTTCTAAGCCCAAAGTAAGTTCCCAATAAGGCATATGAAAACATATAAGTGGTAGTTTGGTACGAGACACACAGAAGAAATAAATATCCAATAATAGATAATCTTACTTTAAAATAGTTAAGTATGACGAAATACGCAATTAAGATTAACAGAAAAACTACACCCAATGACCCCAGATAGTAACCCAACTGATTCCCAGCAATCAGCTTGCCAGTCACAGCTGGATCCGGAGACATAGGAAGAATTCCAAACTGCCACTTGCCTAGTCCCAATCGAGCCTGAAATGATGGATCGCTCCAAAAGTTTGTTATGCGGTAGACAAAAATATCGATAAACACAAAATTAATATATATGAGCAGAGTAATTAAAATAACACCACCTATTAAGACAAATAACTTTCTCTTAAAGTTGGATATCACCCAAAGTTGATAAAATCCAGAAACTATTCCAAACAAACTTAGTGAACCAATCATAGAAAACGATGCTAAGTTTAGGTATCTACGTTGCGTTTTTATATAAAGTAATATACTTAGGTATAACAGCGTCGTTGCATACGCATTGGCTTCGTAAAAAATACCTATTGGCCTAAAAAAACCGACATCGTTGTGCTTATCTCCAAAGAGGCTTGCTGGCAAAAACTCAATTGACGATCCCCAAATAACAAAATGACAAAGGTCAACTACCTGTAGCACTACCGCTATTATGATAAATTTTTCTATAGCTACTACTGAAATTGGGTTAAGGTAAAAATAAATGAAAACAAATAGTCCAGCAACGAAGAGAGCCGCATAAAAAATATTTTTGCTATATAATGAAGTCATAATTAACATCAAAATATAAATGCAAATAAAAATTTTTGCATTATAATCAATTCTAAATCTATTATGTTTAAAAATTAACGCTGTCATTACAACAATTATTGCAAGTATATCGAATATTTTTCCAAAATGAACAGAGTAATTGTCCCACAATAGAACTAATCCAAAAACTATAACTGAAACTTTTACCTTCAATTGCTCGACCGCTGCATTTTTTTTAAAAAATATTTAGTGAGATCCAGGATATAGATCAGAGTTTGAGAAAGCACTCCCAAATAACCACTATGAACCACTAAACTTCTAGCGAGAGCATAACGCATTTTGACATTATATGGCGAAGCAGGATGTTTCCAAAACTGTTTGATTGGGACGCGTCTTGTGTAATTCGTGACATTTGTTTGATATATTACTGCTCTATCGCTCCAAACTAATTTGCAACCTAATCTTTTGAGCTCGCTAAATAATATTAAATCTCCACCGACATGAGGCGCTTGCTCAATCTTTAGAGATCTTAGAACTAGCCCACAAATATCGCTTGAAAACCAAAAAAAGCTCCCGTTGGTGACCTCAATCTCATATTTAGAAGCCTTCCTAAGAAGACCTAGTCCATGGATTTTGAGGCCATAGAACACCTCACCATTCAATTGAACTTGCTCGCCACAATATACTGCCATACCATCGACTGACAGATTTCGAGTATCAAACTTTATTAAATCAACGTCATCGTTCAATACACAAACAACAGTCTTGTAATTAATTAGTTTGAGCGCGTTATAGATAGAGCCAGTCCACCAAACGTCAGGAGAATTTTTTACAATTTTCAAATTGTCATACACTATATCCAATTCAGCTGTACCATCCGAAGAGCCACTGTCGCTTAAAATAATTCGAACTTCACAATCTGACACAAGCTTTTGAATTCTATCGATACATCTGCGTGTAGTATGTACGCGATTTAGAGTGGGTATGACAAAAGTAATTATTTTATGGTAATCTGGTGATATAACCATAACATACTCCATTTAATGCAACGTATAAGTGCAAGATGGAGTATTTTCAAGTCCCCTTGTTGCACCGAAAGCAACACTAACCTAGCAAATGCTGAGATAGATAGATAAGTCCGCTCATTAGTAAACTGCGACCTGGTCAGCGAATAATCATTATCACTTGTATAATTTCTGATTACAACAGGAGCAACCACGCTACGTCGAGAAACGCCACATCCCCAGTCATATAAGCTAACAATCTCGAAACCGCGTAATTTATCAATAAACGGTTTATCGTTATCTGTTTTTTTGATCACCAATAGTCGCTCCCCTGCACCATAGTCTTTCCACAACAGTTGTTTAACTTCCATGCTAATACCAGAGTATTTGGGTATCTCGTTTATCGACGTTGGGAACAGTATTAAATCCTTATCAGCATTTGCTTTCAAAGCTGAAATAAATTTTTTGTAGTTGCCCACTATCCAAGTATCATCCGAGTCAAAAAACACTACATAGCTACCAATAGGTACCATGGAAAAACCGATGTTTCGGGAAAAGCTTACTCCCATATTTGTGTCATTTATGATAGAAAAAATTTTGCCCTTATACAGTCGTCGTGCCTTAATTGCGAAGTCATAATCTAAGTTATATTTCCCAGAATCATCTATCAAAATAAGATTTGGTAGTTCTGAAACATTCGTACAACCATTCAAAGATTCAATCATTCGAAGACACAGGTCATGAGAATGATAAATTGGGCAAACACAATATAGCTTCAATTAATCAGATCTTTTGTTACATTTTTAAGTCTAAAAGATACATAGCCAAACAATTTAAATTTTACTCGCCTCATTAAATAATTGTATTTACTTTTTTTATTTTCATCCATCTGGTTATTTGTATCAACCTTAATATTCAATAGATTCATAACATCGGTTCTTAATAATCCTTTTTCGACTAGGTGATATTCGGCAAAAAGACTACTAGTTACTTCCATGCTTACAATTTTGTGCGGTGTCGTTTCAAATCTCCATATGTCAGCTTCATTTAATAAACACTCTAAAAAATGGCTTATCAACCAAACCGCGGGCTTTAAGCTTTTACAATAGGGGTTTTTTCCAGAAATTTTTCTCTTGTTAACTTTCAAAAAACGCACGGATAAATTGCGGACAAAACTTTTAATCAATGCCTCATCATGTGGCCTCAGTAATAGATGGTCAACTTCAGCTAATTCATCATTGTGGATTAATTTTGCAATCTCATTTACATTCAAATCATCTATCCACATATCGTCTAGTATAAATAAGATATGTGTATAGTATTTTTTACACATGGTAAGTTGCAACGCTAGCTCATTACCCCACGAGCCTAAATCGTCACTCTTGAATATTTGATTAAAATGGAAACCTGCACAAACGGCCTCTGAATTAGTGCCTAAAACTAGGTCTACCCCAAGGCGTTTGGCAAACTGCTTTATATTAGGATATGTATAATGTAATATGGCTCCCGATTTTGCACTGGAGCCTACAAATACACAGACTTTGGTATCATTGTTCACTTTGCACCCCCCCCTGATACACCATTAGATGTTTGTACTTAAGAAGATCTTTTGAAAAACGCTTTTCAAAATGCCGTCTCGTATTATCAAATACAACATCCTTATTGGAGATTGCCCATTGTTTCACACCATCGATTATATCAATAATGTTATAGGCGTCAGCAACGTAACCCGTTATATTGTGGTCAACAATGTCTTTATTACCACCAATGTCGAAACATACAGCAAAATTACCATGGGATAAATTATCTAATAGAATATTACTCAAATTTTCATGTTTACTCAGAAAGAGCGCTCCATCAGAAATCGTATAAACTTTTTCTAACTGTTTTTGGCACAATTTACCAAAACAAAACAACTTTACTTGTGTGTTCATCGGAAGCGTTTTTAAGATAAGTTCTCTCTTTCTCAATCCGTAGACTATGAGACCGATTTCAGGACCGTCATAATGCTCTAGGAATGGAGCAAGAAATTCAATTCCCTTTCGACTATCATAGTCAAAATTCATCGCTCCCGTTGATAAAATTTTACGCTTAGCTACACTTGAGTGTTTCTGGCCCATAAAATCATTTTTTAAATTAGGAATACACTGTGCGGTGTCTTTAGTTTCATCAAAAAAACTTGATGCCTTTAATTTTTCGAGCATCCAAGTTGAAGGTGCAATGTAGTTTATAGGATACTTGCCACGTAAGTAATTTGGAAGAAGTAAAGCAGGTAATTTAACAAATTCGCAATTATGGCAATAATCTGTAAACCCTTCACATTCCTCAGAATAGTGACAACCATTTGTAAATGCCCTCATATCATGTAGGGTTACGACGATTTTGATTTTATGCGACTTAGTGATCTTTTTTAATATACCCAACGATGTCCAATGCAAATGGATCACATCTGGTTTGAAAGCGTTTATGGTTCTTTGTATTCCCAGAATTTCTATAAAGCTCCATGAAAAGATATGAGTACCCCTACTTATCATCGATGACAATTTATTGTTAATTTTACTAATGTATGAATTTAAAAAATAATATGGGTGGTTATCTACGCACACGTATTTAGCGCAAACTTCATCACATTCTTGCATATTTTTATAAAGACTATAAGCAGCTATATTTGCACCGCCGTTACCTTTGCCACTTGATAAGAAAAGTACTTTCAGCTTATTTTGCATTTAAAAGTCCCCTATATTCTCTCCCCCAATCAACTTTATGTTCAGTATTTTTTTGCAAAAACGCCATATTTTTAACCTTTCCCAATGAATCAGCACTAACATCTGAGAATTTCAAACTAGGGAAAGAGTAGTCCTTACAATAGGAATAAATTTTTCCTCGCCCTTCCGTGTAATCGATGGCAATTACGGGTGTAGACAACTCATTTGCGATTACCACCGAGTGATATCTCATACACAAATTAAGATAACCTTCACTAAACGCTTTTACATATGCGTCTAAAGTTAATTCTTTGAGACAAAAACTCCAGTCGATTCTGTCATCTGGAAAATCTAATAATAATTCCCGCATATACATGATATCATTACCACCATAATTATTTGTACACATAGGAAGAGGCCGTATTTTGATATGTTCATCATCTTTTAATTCTGAGTTTAAAAATGACTTTAATTCTTTTTCAAATTTTTTTATTATTTCCAAATTTTGAATTTTCGGCACAGTATGATTATATTGTGACCAAGGGTATTGTCGTAAAGCAAGATTTATTACACGGCTGACAGGCTTATGGTCATATTTAAAGTTTTCCAAATAAACAACGGCTGGACAAACTAGTGTCTTAACTTCTTTTTTTTTCGACACCATCATTCGAGCAATCTCAGAACTTAGTTCATCTCTTAACAAGATTTTTGTACTTGTTTTTAGCAAAATCGACAAATAATATTTTAAATATTTATCATTGAACGGCCCTAAGCCACAACCAAGTATAAGCCTCTCTCTTCCTGTGGCAAAGCTTGCCATCCAGATACTAAATATTGGTAGAATTGAGTGTATGGTCATAATAGGTCCACCACCAAATACTAGAGAGGTCTCCTTGTTCATAACGATCTTCGCTTTACAGACTGGAATGAATTCTACATCAGAGAACAAATCAAAATTATTGAGTTTAGTTTCTTCGGTAGTATATTCATCAAGCGTTACAACGTAAATTGGAACATTATTTTTACGAACAATATCACACACGCCAGCGAGGATTGCTATGTCACCAATGGTCTCTGTCCCATACCAACCCACAATAACTGTATTTTCTTTGTGATTATTAAAAAACCCATAACCACTAAGAATTACTGAGTTCAACAACACCTCCATGAAATAATAAACATTTTTAATTAATAATTTGAGCATCATTTTTTAATCCCTATTAGACGCTCAATCAGTTCAGCTCTATTTGGGATACCAGTGTAATCATGCATACAGGTTTCGCAAGAATTTTTAATTATATCATCTAAATGTTCCTTTGATTTCAAACACTGTTGCCAAATCGAAATTGCTTTATTATATTTTGCAATCTTCTCACTTTTCACAGCACAGAAACCTACAGATCCATCATTAAAGAGCGTCAGAGCGCGATGTTGCCAAAGACATGGTATCGATCTTTTTGTATTGGCACGAAGGAAATTTATCAGATTATCATAAATATTTTTTTGGCCCTGGCCATTTTCATATCCATTCTTAACAGCTTCAAGAAATTTGGCCACTTGTAAACATTTTAAACGATTCAAGGAGAATGCATTTTTAATATTTTCATTATATAATCGTTTATGTTCAATTGCTAATCTAAATTTAATTTTAGCGTTTAATCTTATACAATAAAATAATAATTCATATAAACCATCTACATTTCTCAAACTAATGGTACATGCAAAAGATACAGTCGTAACGTTAGAGTAGTTTTTGAAATATGAATATAACCGAGTAGTTGTCTCAAAGTTACCAGGAGAACGTCTGATTTCATCGTGAAAGTGTCTGTAACCATCTAATGAATACATCAAATGAAAATCTACTCCATGATCGTTGCAAACATCAGCACATTTTTTTGTCATTTCTAAACATTGGGCATAATCTAACCCATTTGATATCATTGAAATTGATGTTAATTTAGGTAATTCCTCGCATAAAACTAGACATAATTGATCTAAATCCTCTCGGAGTGTAGGCTCCCCACCACTCAGACCAACGGTATCAAGCTCAGAAAAAGCTTCATCTCTCAAAAGAATTCTGAGCTCACTTGGAGAAATTGAGGTATCATTCTTATTAGACCAAATGTTACACATTCTACATTTTGAGTTACAGATATCATTCACCGGAAATTGTAAAGCTGTAGGCTTTTCAAATTGCGGAGGATGCTGAAACAACATATAACTTAAGAAACGCTTTGTTCTTGGAATAAGTACTGCCATTGGAAGCATATTAAGATCCTATTTTCATTTTGGCAAAAGACTCGAATTCATCAGGAGTTCCAACGAAGTGGATATCATGCTGGTTTTCCGATATTTTGACGAGGCAATTATCTTGTATCATCTTATCTATAATCTGCGAGACATAAACTTCCTTATCACTTGACTTGAATTCATTTGTTGAAGATATGCGTTCATAAAAGTCTTTGTAGGTTTTTGTGCTATAAAACCAATATAAACCAGTAGATGCATATTCGGAAATCCTAATCTTCTCCTTCATTTCAACAGCAATATCTGACTGATCGAGTGTTCTAACAAAAGACCATTGGTTGCCAGGTATTTTTTTTACATCAACGATACAACTAGGTAAATTGTCATCAGATACATTGGATAGTAAATAGCTTGGAAGATTATCTAATATGGTATCCACATTGAAAATAGTGAAGTTAGTATCCCTCATGTCTTCTAACTTCGTTAGCGCAAGGTATACAGTTTCGGCTTGGCCTCGAGTCATTTCTTCCAGTTCAATGAGCATAATTCTTTTAGGAAACCTATCACTCAATTCACAAAAAGGTTGCCAAAGAGTTATATTATCGGCCCGCAACGAACATAGAACTATTTTTTTAGTTGTATTAATCAAAAAAGGTTCCAAAACTCTTTCAAAAATTGTGACACCATTGACTGTAAGTTTAAATTTTTTCTGCTTGTACCCAAAGTCTAAAAATCTCCTACTTTGGCCCGCCATCGGTATCAAAAACATTTCTTGGGATCCTCCATCAGCATAAAGGCCACTGCTAAAAACTGTATTTGTCGCTTAAAATTATCTGAATGTAAAATAATCATTGAAATAAATAGTGCTGATGTCAAAATCACAATTTTCTTTTTTGGTATCCCAAATTTTTTCTCAACTAAATCCCAGAAATATTCTGTGACAACATCATCAGCAAAAATAATATCAGTAGTAATTCTATTATGCTCAATATTTCCATCAAAATTTCCAGCAATAATATCGTCATATCTATAACATAAAGAATGAGCAAATTTTGCAATGTCGTAATCTATAAAGCCCCACTGTGTAATTATGTTTCCAATATGCCCGCGTGGATCTATAAATTTCAAATTCCGAGACCGGAAATCATAAAAAATATTTGAAAAGCACAAATCACCATGCATGTAAGATACATTTGAATTGAAATTTTCTTTAAAAATACTTTCATTAAGATTATCAATCAGATTTCTAATAGTCCCATAGTTCTTTTTATTTATAAAAATCTCATCATCAACGTTGAAGGGGAATACCGTTGAGTTTAATGTTCGCTCGTGATTTTTGTTCGTAATAAAGCTATTGAAATCAAATTCACATTCGCTCTGTCGATAAATATTTTGAGTATCATCTAAGAAATTCAAAAATTTCTCAATAATAAATTTCCAATCCTCATCTTTGAGCCTCGCAAACAATGATAATTCTCTAAGTGTGTAGCATTCTAAATACTCGAGTTGATAATTAGACTCAGATTCAGAGTCATAAAAGCGTGGCAAGTTCGTTAAAACTCTTTTTGGAGCACTTCTAAACCATTCTTTTTCCGCTTTTATCTTAAAAACATTTCCACTTTTTTTAGTTACGATACCTTCTTGTAAATTCAAATCATTGAAATACCTTGGCTCAAATTGGCCACGCCTTGCATTGTAAAGAGTATGAATATGACCAAAATCAATCCAATTGCCTGATACATTTACTTCCAGCTTATCCAAAATATCCGCTGAAAACTTTTTATTCATTAATTTTTTATCTTGCAATAATTGTAAAAAACTAAATTTCTTTATACCAAGAATTTGACCAGAAAACACATGCCCTAACTTACGACTGGGTGTCCATTCATAATTATAATTCGCCTTATGTGCACTGTAAGAGTTAAAAGAATAATCATAATTTGTAATTAGCGTATCACCTAATAAAATATCAAAATAATTAAAATTCAATCGAGCGAGTGTTTCAGTCATATTATCAACTAAACTGCAGTCTGCTTTACCATACAAAATATTTATGCCAAGTCTCTCGATACATTTCTTGAGCGATCCACTGATAAACATATCTTTAGCTAGGACAACAAAACAAGGCTGCATCGGTAAAGATTTAAGTTGTGCGGCTAATAAAACTTGATTGAGATAAGGTAGCCCAACAGGTGGGATATTCCCGAATTCAGCTTGTAGCGACTGTGACAAATAGCCTGCGCTAAATATTACTGAGGCCTTACTCATCATTGATTATTTTTTGCACTTGATCAAAAGTTAATTGTACAAATTCATCTGGCCTGATTGCTTTATCGTCAACGTAAAAACCGGAACCACACCATGGTTTTCCAATTAAAATGTCATCGTAAATTATCTTATTTTTTTCCAACCAGTCCTTTATTTTTGGGAGCGTATTTTCTTCAATTAATTGTATATTTCCCTTAAAGGTATTCATGTTGCGTGCTGTAAAAATCGTAATGTGAAATCCTAAATTCTTATATTCAAGAAGCTTTTCAATGACCGGTAAATTTGGTTGCTTATCACTATAGCAAACTCCTTTTGTATCTATAGTTAAAGTATTATCTAAATCAATAATTATTCTTTTTGGAGCTGAATTCATTATTTTCTATCTCCACTGATTTTGAAACGATACATTCTTATCTAGTGCTAGTTTTCGTTCGTCTCAACTTTTTCTTTTCAAAAAACCATTATAATTTAAAGTAAATAGAAATTTTTCATAGGATCGATCAATATAAAATTCATCATTCCCATGTAAGAATTTTTCGATTGCTTCGGTGGGCCCTTCTCCATATTCGGGATGACTTGGATGACCCCCGAGAAAGGTATCTTCTACGATCAAGAGATCACCTTTTCTAATGAACTCAGAATAAATCTCCAATTCTTTCTCTACATGTTCTTTAGAGTGGTCAGAGTCTAGTATAACTAATACTTTCTTATTTTTACCAACTATTTTGGCAACTTTATCAATAATTTCTGGTGATACACTTGATCCCTGTAGGTACGAGATTCTTTCATGATTGGGAAGTGGGTCTTTATGATATAAATCAATAGACAGTACTTCGCCGTGATTTAGCAAGGAACAAATCGTTGCCAAATAAAGAGCCGAACCGCCCCAGTGTGTGCCTGTCTCAATTATTAGATCAGGTTTTTCTTGTGTTAATATCTCTTGATAAAGCCAAAGGTCTGCCGGAACTTTACCCGTTTGGTGCCCAAGCCATGACAATTGCAATCCCGACTTTTTTTCCAAAAGCTTAAAGTATAGTTTGTGAAAATCCTCAACTACCTTCAGTTCATCCCTATTTAATTTATGTGCTGCTTGCTCTGGAATAAAGGAACCAGTGCTATATTCAAATTTATTTACTGTTGTCATTGCTTTGTGCCTCATTTTTTATCAAAAATTTCATAACCGGATTTTATATCAATACGTTCAAACTCATTCTTGGGTGGGTGAGAACAAAATCCTAGAATTGAACGCTCTTCATTAGTCAATTCTTTATATATATTGTCTGGAATAGCGTTGGGTGTTTGGTAATTTTGTTTAATCCACCAGCGCGTGAACGTAGATATTAATGACCACCTATCCACACCAGCTTTATTAGGTAATGCTCCGTGCCAAAGACGGCTATCCCAAATAACTAGATCACCTTTTGAAGCTAATATCGGGGTAGCACTATCAAATGTTTCTGGAGGTGCATATTCATCTGATCTATGAGAACCTGGGACAACTACAGTACATCCATTCTCTATTGTTTGGTCATTTAATAATAATGATGCCTGCATAATAAAACTACGTTTTCCACAGCTTGGTATGAATGAGTCCAAATGCATTGGTAACTTAGCATCTGAACTACTTCTAGCAATCATTGCCCGCAAAATATAGTTAGGATTTGTCTGGGGTATCTGCTTATACCATTCATCATTCAAAAAATATATTAAGATTTCACGTAAAGGCTTTATTGCGAATATAGTTCTACTAAAATAAATATCTTTGTGTTCAGGATTATAAACTACACGACTGAGTTGATTCAGCCTTGGTATTTTTTCAATACTTGGCTTTTCACCACTTTCGTATAATTTTACTATTTTTTTTCGTAAAGTGGTTATTGCGTTTATATCAATTGCATTTTTTATGATACAGTAGCCATTCTCTTCTAACTGATCAATATATGTACTCTTCATCTTAATTTACCTTTTATTCACCTTAATAAGAATATCATTCTAGTTAGTTTAAGCTATGGTTATAAGCCCACTTACATGACAAAAAAAATATTATCAAGTTTTGGAAATAGTATTATTTTGAGATTTATAATAAATGACCTTATATGATAGCAACATCACCATAAATTGCCCCCACTCGACAGTTGTAACACATAAGATATAATTTTTGACTTATTTCTACCATTTATAAACTAAACTATGCTCTTAAGACTAAAAAAAATGAGTTTAGAATAGCCTAGCACTTTTTGAAGTAAACACTCGGCATTGGCGAAAAATTAAAACGCTTAAATTTAGGTCTCAAACCACGACTTTGTATAAACTCGTCTAAGGCTTTTCCCTCACCTTCATGCGGGACTTGACCGTATCCATTAAATGCTATGATACCATTAGGTACAACCAAGTCATAAAATTTTTCCAAAGCGAGCCGTGTTGGGTGGTACAAACTCACATCAACATAAAGTAAACAAACTCTCAACCCAAACTTTTGAACAAGAAATTCATCAATCGTATCTGAAATATCTCCATTTATAATTTCCGTGCGCTTCACGCCACGAAGGAGATTATCTTCTGTTTTTAAATCTAACAATCGAGACATGAAATCATAATCTGATATCAAGAAATGGTCTTCATCTTCAATAAATTTACTAAAGTTAATATCATGTTCTGAATATTTATTATATCCCTGAAAGTTGTCAAACCCAAAGACCATTCTATTTCGATCTCCGGGACAAAAAGTTTCCAAGAAATTTGCCCATGTAAATAAACCAGAACCTTTGTAAACACCAACTTCTATAATTGACCCAGGCAAGTCCATTACTTGTTTGAAAATTTCATAATGAGCTAAAAGCCTAGGTAAATCTCTTCTTCTTATAAAACTCAAGTAGTTAAGCAAAATATCTTCTGTTGATAATTTTTTTCTCTAATGAGCTTTGATACTTCCAACAGATAATCTTGATTTTTCATGAGGCACCTTTCACTAAAATGTATTTTAATAGATATAAAATGAGCAAATAAAATTCAACAATCTCTCTCACACCCGCTCCAAGTAAAGAACCAATTTTAGATGTAAATTAATTCTACGATAATTTGAATTATTTAATATTCTCCCAGTTTAAAAGTCTCCCTCTGTTTACACATTCTATGGATATTTTTCAAATATGTTTTGATGTTTACGTTTTATATTTCATCTACGTTCTCTAAAGCTTTTGACGTGGATATAACAAATAAAGTGGAACAATCGAAGATATCGATAAAAATGTCTTCTTCCGAAGCGGCGCGATGAATAAGGGAATTCCCCACAACCCAATACACTGAGAGACCAGAGAAGCGGTGGCTGCGCCAGAAATACCATATCTTGGTATTAATATCCAATTACCAATTATATTAATCAAAACACAACATATTGTAACAATAAGACGATACTTTTGCAAATTTTCTGCTATTATCCAAAAATTAGAAACTAACCCCAAAGACACAAATATTCCTGCCCAAATGTTGACTGACAACGCAACAAAAGCTTCGCTAAATGCGTCTCCATACATAAAAGAAATTAGTTCCCGCCCATAAATTGTTATGAATATTCCAACGCTTGCTGACAGCCAAAACATTATGGTATTCATTAGTTTTAATTTATACAAATACAAATCAATATTTTCATCTCTAAGTTTTATAAAATAAGGGGTCAAAATTGTAACAATTGCCATCGGAATGAAATACCATAGTTCAGCGAGAGTAACCGAAACTGCATATATGCCAACAAATTGAATGTTCATTAAACTTTCAATCATAATCTGATCAATTTTAATATAAATTATTACACATAATGATGAAAGCATTAGAGGCCAGCTATCGCGTAATAATGATGCGCCAAGTTTATAATTAAACTTAAAACGTCTCTTATTTAAGCCAAGATAATTAAAAAAGCAAGTAATCGTAATGCAATATATAATTGATTCTGTCAAAAATATAGCACTCAAAAAAATAATTTCTAAATTAAGATAAATAAACATTAGCTTTAGAAAGGATGTTAGAATAATCGCAACGTAACGTGATATTACGGAATATTTTGCCAAAACTTTAGATTGAAAATAACAATCAAATACGTCAGCAGATTTAAAAATATAAGTCAATAAAAGAACATATATTATAAAGGTTAAATCAGTATCGTCAGTAACCAGAAAATAGGTACAAATAGCACCCAGTATAATGGAAAATATTGCTCCAATTAACTTCAAACAAATTGTCGTCGAAATAATCTCATAATATTGATCTGGCTCCCGTGTTAACTGACGTACTACAATAGAATTTAGGCCAAGACTTGATATGAAAGAGAAAAGGAAGACAAAAGCTAATGCATAACTCACAACTCCAAATTTTTCTGGACCTAAATGGCGCGTTAGAATCAATCCTACAATAAAATTTGTGCCAGAAAGCAAAATTCGTTCGAAGAATATCCACGTAAAGCTACTAAAATAGCGGTTATTTATAAGGTTTTTAAGCATTTTATCCTGGATATAAAACCATACTCATGTATCAAAGTATTTTTTAAAAATAGGTATCTCGTTTTTATACTAAGCTGATATGTGTATGTAATGAGTTTATACATATTAACGTATCAAAACAGCTTCAGAGTGATAATCTGTAATATGATTTTCGATTGTTTCTAATAATGCTTCCTTGAATTCTCTTTTAGGCTCCCAATTTAGTTCTGTTTGAAGCTTGCTGGAATCAATAGAATAACGATAATCATGCCCCAATCGATCTTCAACAAAATGGATTTCTTTTCTCGAAGTTTTTGCCTCTAACCCCATAAGAAAATCATAAGCGTCGCAAACTTCTTCAGCGACTGTAATATTCTTTAACTCTGTTTGCGAACCAATGTTGTAACGCTCACCAGTTTTTCCAGAATTAGCAATTTTAATTAAAGCATCCACGTGATCACTTACATATAACCAATCTCTTATTTGCTGCCCTAAACCGTATATAGGAATAGGTTGTCCAGTTATTAAATTAAATACCATTTTTGGTATTAATTTTTCATTATTCTGAAATGGACCGTAGTTGTTCGAACAGTTCGTAATTATTGTAGGAAGTTTATAAGTCTTGTTCCAGGCTCGGACAAGTAAATCAGAGGCTGCTTTACTTGAAGAATATGGTGAGTTTGGCTCTATGTTTGAGTTCTCAGAGAAACTTTCAGATTCCAAATCAAGCGATCCATATATTTCATCAGTTGATACATGAATAAATCGAAATATTTCTCTCTTAGATCCATGTAGTTTCATATAATAATCACGCACTAATTCGAGTAATGTAAATGTCCCACATATGTTCGACTTTATGAAAGGCGATGCGTCATTTATAGAATTATCAACATGTGTCTCAGCAGCCAGATGAAATATTATGTCTGGTGCGAAGTTTTGGATGACGGTCTTCATGTTGTTTTTATCATTAACATCACATTTTATGAATTGATAATTTGCACTATCCTTAGTATGTAATTTATTACTAGCATATGAAATTTTATCTACATTAAGAATTCCAAGTGACTCTATTTGCTTCAATGTAGAAACAAGGTTAGTTCCAATAAAACCACATCCACCTGTGACCATAATTTTTTTATTTATAAGTGAGATATCTTGATCCTTTAATTAAAAAACAGATTAGTAAATTTTCTGACATTATTATTCAAACTTTATAACCAACAATAATTCCTTAATAAGATACATGCCAACACAACTTATACAATGGGCTACTCATCATTTGCCATTCCTCTTGATAAGGTTCATTAACTTACGAAAAATGTCTTGCAATGCTGAGATTAAAGTTTTTTTGGGATGAAAAAACCGATAAAAAGTAATATCATTTTCCAATTCATATGTTTCTTGTAACCTATTTAAGTCACTGTTTTCAGATAGTAATGCTATATTAAACCTTTCATCAATTCCACACCTTTCGCCAGTTCCATCAAAACCTGAATTTAATATCATTGGAGAAAACGATCGAATTTGATATGTGTTGTTTCTAATATTAAGATAAGTTGCATGGTAGTCTGTAAGCCCCAAACCGGCATCAATTAGTTTCAATAGCCTCGGTAACTTCGGATGGTACTTTTTAACTTCTTTATTTAATTTGCGACTAACCATATCACTGTATGGCTTACTTACTCTAACTAAATCTTTTAAGTAGGGTTTATGACTCCATACTAATACTCCCCAACCATTAAAAATTTTACTAAGGTAAAGTCCTGAGCGTTGTTCAAAATTAGGTGTATTGTATAATGAAATACTACTTACTGTGCTATCAGTATGATATTTTTCAGAAAGTCTACGTAAGCTTTTTAAAAACATGGGATGAACAACGTTGTCATCCTCTAGTATTATAAAATATGAGTAGTTTGCTGACATGTGTGTCAAGGCTTGGGCACCATTTATAAGCCCTCCTAAATTATTTTTCCTTTCGTGCAAAATCACTCGATAAAAACCTTGGATATTCCTGCAATACGCTCTCAATGCTTTAATTTCTATTTCATCTACATCATTTTTTGGAGCATCAGAAAATATATTAAGCACAACTGTTTCTGATAGTTCACAAGATCGTAATGAATCTATTAATTTTTTAAATTTCTCAGTCCGATTATACACAAGTAGTAATATTGGTATTTCTGTATAGCTGTTCATGACACAACTTCAGAAAACGATGCATAATTAGAAATTATTGATTTAACTCTATCTAAACCGTATCTAGAAATTAAAAAAAGTATTGATTTATAGAATTCACCAGCTTTGAGTACTTGTTTTAAATTCTGCGTGTTGTTCAAGTACAATTTTATGCCCTCTCGGTTAAACCGCTCTTTGTTGTATAATTTATCACCTGATTCTAAATTTAAATATCCGTAGCCGCCTAAATCCTGTGTAATTTTTACTAATCTTTCATCGCTTGTAAACATCTTGGTATTTTCTAACAACGATGAACGAACACATTTGCATTTAATCCCCAATGCATTATTTATTTCTAGAGTTGTAAGGATATTAAATTCAGATACCGTTATTTCACTTGGTAAATTATTTTTACACTCACTTAATAACTGAACAGCTTCATTTATATGCTCTAGTCTATTTTTCTCTAATAAATGGATTATATCATTGAGCGTTTTAATAGGATCAATTATTTTATGCTCAGAGATTTTTCTATTTTGGCTTAAATTAACAATTTTTAATGAATATAGAGTTTCGTCTTTTGTGAATTTATTACGAGAGATCCAGCTTTTTTTTCGCATATTTACATCATCGTAAAATACATGAATTTGGCTTTGTTCCATAAGTGAAAAATAGCCAATATTTGCAAAAAAATAAGGTTGGTTAATAGATATCATTTGCCATTACTGCTGCTAATTTTTTTTGCAAGTATTTAACTTCGTCGATAGTAAACTGAGAACTCATTGGTAAACAAATTATTCTACCAGCGAGAGACTCTGCATTTGGACATTTTTGATCTGAATATATTGTGTTTAATGCTACATCGAAATATTGTCTAACCTCAATCTTTTGAGACATACATGCCGCCCTAAACCTATCTGCTTCCAATCGGGTGTGAAATATTATTGGATAATATGTAAGTGATGGCACTTTCAGGGGCTTACATAAGCATACAGCATTTTCTAACAAGCCATCGTACATATTTTTTAGAGACTGACGCTGCTGAATAATTAGATCTAATTCTCGTAACGAAGCGAGTCCAAATGCAGCGTGAAATTCAGACATCTTATGATTCCCCGCCATCCGTGATCCATTACTATTTAATGCAAAGTTTGAACGATCACGTATATCATCAATTAAAGTTGTATCTGAGGATACCACGACACCGCCTTCAATCGAATTTACCAACTTTGTTGCATGTAGACTGACTACAGACGCGGTACCCATTGTTGCTAAATGCTTATTGTTTTGAAAAACATCAAAACAATGTGCTGCATCAAAAATTACCCTATTCATTGTATTTGATGTATTTTCCACCATTAAACTAGGGATTCCATAAACATGTGTGTCTAAAACAAGCTCATTATTATTATGTATTTTTTTGGGATTCATCCGCACATCTGAATGGGATATTATATCACAATATTGAGGCAGAAGATTATTTTTTCTAATGGCTGATGAGGTCGCTTTGAACGAGTACGGTGTTGTGTGAACAAGAGTGTCCTCAGAAACTGCAACGGCGCTTAATAGGCTTTCTATTGCAACTGTTGCATTACAAATTAGTGCAACACTTTCAACACCAAAATATTCCGCTAGCTCGTCTCTTAATTGGTTTTCCAATGGACCAAAATTTGTAATCCATTTATTTTCATAAATATCAGAAATGAATTTATCTAGCACACGCCTGTTAGGCATATGGGGTCTTGAAACCCTTATAACCATTGACATTCTCTAACAACCAAGTTTTGTAAGCTTAGAAAAGGTTTTTGATTTCATAGGAGCAGGAAGAGAAGAGTTACCCAGAAAGACTTGCCCATCAGAAGTACATTTTTTCAAGTTTGTATGCGCATCCACAAAATTATCTCTTGCTATTCTTACTCCATTGGATACTACACTATTCATGCCAAGAAAAGAACGATCACCTATTTTGCATTGACCTCCAACAGCAGCATTAGCTGCAACCCATACAAAGGAGCCAACTGTAGAATTGTGACCAATTGTACTACCTGGCCAAATGATATTGCCATCTCCTATGCTTACGAAAGGCTGCACTTCGGCACCTGGCATTAAAATGTTACCCACACCGACAGAATTGATAAACGCAACTTTGTCCTCAGGAATTAAATTACCACAAGTCCAGCCCGCAAGTTGGCATCTTTTCGTTATACTTTCGCGATCCATATTCATGCTACTATAGCCAACACAAACTACAATCTTAGCATCACCAGAAAATTTTTCTGTTGCCTCTGTAAAATTCAACACTGGTAGCCCAAGTAATTGTCTACTTGTTTTAAGGTATTCATCGTCTATGCAGTACCCTAAAAAATTATAAGCAGTATTTACCTCAAAATATTTATATACACATTGTGCTGTGACCCCATTTCCAAATAAAATAATATTTTCTGCCATTATATTTGCCCTTTTAGCACTTTTCTGTCAATTTTTCCATTTTGGTTCTTTGGTAAAGACTTGTGATAACATACATGATGAGGACGCATATAAACAGGTAATTTTTTAGCAATTATCTCAACTTCAGACTTTTGAGTTTTGTTCGATATTAATACAACGTGCAAAATTATTTTTCCAAATTCACCTTGCGTTTGATATACTGCAGTGGTTTCAATAAATAAATTACTAAGGTTAAATACTGCTTCAATTTCTTCAAGTTCAATCCTATAGCCCATGTGCTTAATCTGAAAATCTTTTCTCCCATGGAAATATAAACCATGGCTAGTTTCACGCATTAAATCTCCAGTTAGATAGTATCTTTGAATAATTGGTAAAGAATAATCGTATATAAACTTTTGCTCAGTTAATTCATGGTCATTAAAATACCCTAAAGCTAATTGATCGCCACCGATCATTAGTTCTCCAATTCCACGTTCGTCCTTATTAATAAATTTGTAATTAAAATTCTTTGCAATATTTCCTAATGTGCAAAATTCACTTTCATTTACAAAATCATAATCGTTAACACAGTGGCTACTACAAATACAGGTCCCTTCAGTCGGTCCGTAAACATTAAAAAGCTCAACATGTTCAGGCAAAAGAGATTTTAATTTACTAAGATTGTTTTTAGGAAAACCTTCACCACCAAAGATAATCTTAGTAAATGACATGAATCTTTTAGGTTTAATAGCCTTCATACGCATACAGAATATTAAGTATGACGGTACGGAAAACCAAATATTTGCTTTATTTGACTGTAGTGTATTTATCGTGTCTAGCGGAGAATTTAGTAAATCATTAGAAATTGGAATTAAAGATGCTCCATTGTATATACTACCATATAGGTCAAATACAGAATTATCAAAGTGTAATGCGTTAATACCCGCAAATTTAGTTTGGGGAGTAATATTATATGTATCACGAACCCAATCGATGAAATTTAATACTGACCTATGTGAAATAGCTACACCTTTTGGAGAACCAGTACTACCAGATGTAAACATCACATAAGCAACGTCATCGGAAGAAATTTTTTCTAAACGCGAGTCGAGAGACTTATAAATAAGCTTTTTTTCGTTATTGGACAATTTATGATGCTGAAATGGTTGCTGATTTATCATACCACTTAATTCTAAAGTATTATCATATAAGTTAAACACAACCGTTGGCGCATATTTCAATTTAATTGCTTCATTTCGTTCAAATGAATTTTTTGGATCTAAGTTAGAATATATCAATCCAAATAAATTACATGCTAATATTCCACTATATCCTGAAAGTGATTTATCATTAAAAAATGCTACACGATCTTGTTTTTTTAGGCCTAAGCGATCAAAAATCATAAGCCATGAAAATACAGTTTCTAATAAATTTTGATATGTGTAAGTACCCTCTGTATAAATTAGTGCTGAGCTTTCAGCTTCTCTGCAGGCTATCTCTAAAAGCCGGTTTCCAAGTGTTTTTGGATACTTACTCATATCTTAAGGCCTCCATCAACACCAATTACTTGTCCATTAATGAACTTAGAGTTTGCTATACCAAATAACATTACCGCAATTGATTCTATGTCACCTAACCTTCTCAATGGAGTTCGGTTTATTATTTGCTTCAACGCAGCATCAGTCATGTTATTTTTTGTCGATTGGACATCAATATATCCTGGAGCAATACAATTTATGCGGTGCCCTAATGGGCCTAATTCTTTTGATAAAGTTTTGGTTAAAGTCTCAACACCTGCCTTGGCAACTGAGTATGCTAATTGTCCAGGGTTTCCCTGTGCTGATACTGAACTAAAATGTATCATATTCATTTTTATTTTCTGACGCTGACAGGCTTCCAAATAAGCTTTTGTAATTAAGAATGAAGTTAATAAATTGTTTTCCATAACTTTATTCCAAGTTTCAGTATCGTGTAATTTTGGCTTGGAAAAAATCGAATAAAATGGTCTATTTTCTATCGTACCCACAAGATTAGCAACCGTAGTAATCTCAAGTCCTTCATTAAATAATAAATCGAAGAGTTGCGATAGTGAATTCTCATCTAGTGCATCTACAACAAAATCTGGGGTGCCAAATTTATCCGCTGTATAAACTTTATGAAACCCAACGTTTAATAGCGAGTTTACCAGTTCAGTGCCTATCGCACCAGATCCACCTATAACTAAAAGCGACATACTATCGTTGTGCCACTAAGTGAAGTATTTTATTGTATGTGGTAATTTCTAACATTTGATCTTCTGAGAGTTCCAAACCAAGCTTATCCTCAAGCGATACTATTATTTCCATATGTTTTAATGAGTCCCATTCATCATTTTCTTCATAACTTAATTTTTTTACATCTTCCAATTTTTTTTGGAAGATATCACATAATATTTTTTCTAATACTTTTATATCTTTCATACTTTTATCTCTTTATATTATAATTTAGAATAGAGGTTATATATTTACCATATTCGGAATTATGATGCTTCTCAGCAATTTTTGCCATTTGATTTTCTGAAATATATTCCAACCTAAATGCAATTTCCTCAATGCATGCTATTTTAAAGTCTTTTGAAGATTCGATAGCAGATACTAATGAATTCACCTGGTGATATGTTCCAATTGTGCCCATATCAAACCATTGCGCTCCACGGCCCAGCAACTCAACATTAAGTTTATTATTCTTAAGATATAAATTATTTATATCAGTTATCTCTAGTTCATTTCGTACTGAAGGTTTCAGCATTTTTGCAAATTTAACTACGTTGTTATCATAAAAATATAGCCCAGTAAGTGCAAAATCTGATTTTGGGTCAATAGGTTTTTCTTCAATTGATAAAACCATTCGATCATCATCAAATTCTACTACGCCATAATCTGTTGGATTTTTAACTTTTTTGGCTATAACAGTAGCACCACTAGACAATGCAGCTATTCGCTTTAGTAGCTTCTCAAAACCTTCAACATAAAAGAAATTATCCCCTAAAATTAGGGCAACATTAGAACTACCAATAAATTTTTCACCAATTATAAATGCTTCTGCAACACCATTTGGTTTATCTTGAACTTCATATGTTATGGATATACCAAGGTGGGCACCGTCTCCTAATAAAGATTTGTAAGCGCTGAGATGATCAGAAGAAGTAATTACCAAGATTTGTTTTATACCAGCAATCATCAGAACAGCTAAAGGATAATATATCATTGGCTTATCATTAACAGGCAAAAGATGTTTAGAAACTGCGTGGGTCAGTGGACTCATTCTGGAGCCTGTACCACCAGCAAGTATTATACCCTTCATTTTGAATCCACTCATTAATTTAGATTTAACTCAAGCTCTGCATAACCAAATCCAGATTTTCCAAATCCGTTACCGTTATAAAACATAAATATTTGATTAAAGTCATTTTTAACTACATATGGGTAGGACAACATAAGACTATCCCAACCCGTACCTGATAGTGAGACCCCAGATTTTGCATCATCTCTAATCCAAGTTAATCCATCTAATGAAGTGGCGTACCCAATCCTGTAAGAGCCGCTACCATTTCGAAAATCAAAGGAACCTCTATAACAAAACCACATATGATAGCAATCTTTAATCTTGATAACTGTGGGTCGAGTTAACGCTTCATATTCATCGTTTTGCTTTACACAAACATCTGATGATTGCGTCCATTTAATTCCATCATCAGAACTGGCTACCTTAATATCGTAAACATGTTCATATTTTCCAGATATGTTTAACCATCCTGTACCCGAGCAATAATATGCTAAAAACTTATCCTTGTCTTGGAATATATATGGTGAAGTTGCTGAATAGGGTTCAAGTAAATTAGTCGTAAGGATCGGTCCATGTCCTATTCTCTTAAAGCTATCATTGTATATATCATCATTAACTAATACCCCAGATAAATTAGAATAAGGTACTGATTTTCTCATGCTCCATCCACTATAATACAAAAATACTTTTTTTGTATATTGATCCATCACAACGCCACTGGGCATGATACCATGTTCATCAAAGGTCCCTGGTAAACCTAATTTTATAATGGGATGTTTATCAAAACAAATTATTTTCTTAGGATTTTTTGCGCATACATCTACACTTGCAATCAAACTTTGGCCAGCTTGCTTCCTTGTCGAAAAATAAATTCGTAATTTGTCTCCTAGATTTAAAACTGTAGGAATTTGAGCATGGCTATTCATCCAGCCAAATTCACCATTTGCGCTAAATATTTTGCCATGTTTTTGCCACTTGAAATTCATTTCTCTTTTCCAAGTACTTTGAGGGATTCCCGTTTAACAATATTATTCAACCATTTATGCATGCTTATACCTGTTTTCTGCTGAGCTTCCCACGCAAGCTGTCTAACTTCTAGTGTCACACCTTCCAATTGTCCAAACATTCGAGTTTTATGTGTGCCACCTCTGATACCAGGAATTTCAAAATCAAAATTTGCATACGGCTCACCTAGGCCTACTTCGAATTCAAGAAGATAAAAAACCCCACCAATTACCCACTCACATTTAACGTTACGAGCTTCAACAGGAAGAGATTCAAACGGTATTGGAGTTAAAAATTGTTTGTTATAATTTGCTAATATTTGTCCAAATTCACAATCTCTTAACCATACTGGTAAATTTTCATCTCCCACAACAATTTTAGATCCAGGTTTACACACTCTAATGGCTTCTTCAAAAAACTTTTTTGGATCAGAAAATTCACCAACTGCACCAAAGCTGTATAATGCATCAAAATAATTATCTTCAAATGGAAGCTTCATTGCATTAACTAAAGAAAAAAACTGCTTTGGGGAGTTATCAGATTTTTTATTAAGTTTATTGTAACATGCTTTCATCATATCAAATGAAATATCAGTAATATGGATTTCACCGCCATCGTCTAAACGGTTATTTATAATAGAGGTGTCACGACCCGTTCCGCTAGCGATCTCCAAAACCTTAGAATCGGATTTAAGCATTAATCTATTTACCATGTCAGATCTTGTAGTATCTTCATCAACGCCATAAGTTTCAAACGTTAAATGTAAAAATTTTTCATAATCAAACGCACGCCCCTCATAAAAATCATGTGCTAGCTGATCTTCGGCATGTAGCTCTTCAGGGTATCGAAGGTCAAAAATATTATTTCCCAAATTTTTGAACTCTTCATTGTGTGCGGCAAGCGAATTGGTGCCATAGTAAAGTTTATTCCCTGTTTTTGGTGAAATCCAAGGTGACTTATCCATTTTGTACTCCATTATTTTATCAGATCAAGCGTATATGTAAATTATTCAATATCAACAATAATTTTTTTAAAGTTGTAACTCATGCAAGTAAAAATCGAATTTCTAATCAAAAAATGAAGAATACTAATTTTGTAATTTTAAATATTACTTAATATTAAAACCTAGACTTTGCTCTATTTGAATAATTTCATCTCTTAACAATTCATATTCTTGCTTTTTACGCACAAGAAATCTATTTGTAATGAAAGATTTCTCACGAATACCTTTTGGGGTCACTAAATAGGAATATTTATTTTGATCATTTTTTAAAATTTTCTAACTTAATTAATCATTTATCAATAAACAATTTTAACAAATAGTATGCAGAGCCATTCGAAATTCCAACTTTTTGAGCAATTTGCCGCAAAGTCATATTAGGGTTATTGCTTATTATTTGAAACGATCTTAATTTTGCACCTTCTTGATGCTATTCATGGCTAGTCGTCATAAATAGCTACCGCACAAAGCTTTGCAACAAACCTTTGTAGTTTTAATGTAATAATTGGTTTAGTTATTTCCATAACATACAAAAAACATGCATATTACTACACCAAATGTCAATGATACATTTATATTATAATGAGACTTGTATATTAAATGACATATTACATTTATATGATATAAATCAATACAAAATGAATAATTTTAATAAAAATAATTTTGATAAAATAATCAAAATAATACTAGTAATGTATTTTTTTTAGAGGATATTAGAAATTATTAAATATTTTGTTCAAAAGTGAACGCTTATTCATAGGTATATTTACATGTCAAAAGAGTGGTTCATTCTAAAGTTTAAACACAATTCACACGATCAAGCATCGAGAAATTTAAACCAACAAGGATTTGAAACATTCTTACCCTTACATGATACCACATCACGAAAATCATCTCGATTTGTAAATACTTCTAAACCTTTATTTCCAGGCTACATGTTTATCAAGTTTGATAGAGCAGAATCCGAGTGGCATAAAATAAATAATACTTATGGTGTATCTCGCTTAATTACTTTTAATTCTCAACTTAAATCAATTCCTACCAAATTTGTTGTTAATTTGAAGAAGCGATACAATTCATTGGGTAAATTACTACCCATACAAAAATTAAAAGACGGTGATCAGGTAGTGATTTTAAAGGGACCTTTTGCAAATTTTATTGGTACTGTTGAAACATATGAGACTGACCAACGCATATGGGTTTTAATAGATTTAATGGACAGAAAAACAAAATTACAAACTTTTTCAGATACCCTTCATCTATCAAATTGAAATATTTACTTAAATTTAATTATCCGTTTTCATAACCAGTTGGATTAAATTTATGCCAGCGCCAGGTATCTTCACAAATATTTTTTATGTTTCTTTCTGTTTCCCAACTCATTACCTCAAATGCTTTTGAAGAATCCGCATAAATGGCAGCAAGGTCTCCTTCACGTCGAGGTAAATATTTAAATTTAATTGGAACGCCAGATATCTCTTCAAATTTACTAACCAATTCAAGTACAGTTGTACTTTTTCCAGCTCCAATATTTAACACTTCAAACCTATCGAATTTATTTCGATTTAAAGAACTCACATGCGCGAGGGCTAAATCAACAACATGGATATAATCCCTCGCACCAGTTCCATCTGAAGTTTCATAATCATTGCCAAAAATATTTAAATGTTCACGCCGTCCATCCGCAACCTGCGCAATATATGGCATTAAATTATTAGGTATTCCAATTGGATCTTCCCCAATTTGACCGGACTCATGGGCTCCGACAGGATTGAAATATCTGAGAATAATTCCCTTTCGTTCTTTATCTACTTTTGTCCAATCATTAATTATATTCTCGATTATCAATTTAGTGCGCCCATATGGATTAACTGGGTTAGTTGGATGTTCCTCATCATATGGTAAATATTGCGGCTCACCATAAACAGTAGCTGACGAAGAAAAAATTATAGTATTACACTCGGCCTTAGACATAGCGCTAAGTAACGAAATAGACCCTCCAACATTTACATCATAATATTTCACTGGATCTACAACGCTCTCGCCAACAGCCTTTAACCCAGCAAAATGAATGACTGAATCTGGTTTAAAGGTATTAAAAATTTTATCTAACGCATTTGAATCACGAATATCTGCATTCATAAATTGCAACTCACAATTAGTTATAAGTCGAACTCGCTCAAGTGCAGCTTCATGTCCATTCGAGAGGTTATCTATTACAAATACTTCATGACCAACCTTTAAAAGCTCAACACATGTATGGCTGCCAATATATCCGGCACCACCTGTTACAAGAACTTTCATATTAATTTTTCAGCCTTTTTGCATATTCGTGCGCAGACGCAGACATGAACCCATCAACCGACCCACAGTCAAATCTTTTGCCTTGAAGCTCAATAGATTCTATTAAACCAGATTGAGCATGTAGATTTAATGCATCAGCCAGTTGTATTTCTCCACCAATTCCTGTCGGCAAAACCCTAAGAATATCAAATATATCTGGTGTCAAGACATACCTACCAATCGAAGCCAAGTTAGAAGGTGCATCGACTTGTCTCGGCTTTTCGACCACTCCTATAACACCACAACCATCATCAGATGGAACGATAATACCGTACTGAGAAATATTGGCTACATCTACCGGCATGACCGATAATTGCGATTTACCAGTTTCAACAAATGCATTCACTAGATCAGCCGTAACGCCGGGGTTGTAGTCCGTCAAAAAATCATCTGCTAATAGAACTGCAAAAGGTTCACCTGCAACTGCGCGTTCAGCACAAAGAACTGCATGACCCAAGCCCAATTGTTCAGCCTGGCGAACAAATATACATTCAACATGCGGTGGAACAATATTGCGCACCATGTCCGCTTGCTCATCTTTTCCTTTTGACCGCAAGGCCAACTCAAGCTCTTTATTTACATCAAAGTGATCTTCAATCGCACGCTTATTCCGTCCTGTAACAAATATAAGAGTATCAATTCCAGCCGCAATCGTTTCTTCAACTGCATATTGAATTAATGGCTTATCGACAATTGGAAGTAATTCCTTTGGCATTGCTTTGGTAGCAGGTAAAAATCGTGTGCCAAACCCAGCAACTGGAAACACAGCTTTTTTAATTTTTCTGTTCATTAATATCTTTTCTAATTTTTAAAAATATATTAACTCTTTAAAAGAATATATTCCAGAAGAATTGCCACATTGCCTCTTTTGCTAAAAAATACCAATATAATTAAAAATTAGAGAATATATCATGAGTTCAAACACACCACTAATAGCAAGATCAAAACCTGCCAACTTCAATTGGGAAGATCCTTTCTTATTAGAAGATCAGCTTACTGAAGAAGAACGCATGATACGAGATACAGCAAAAGCTTATTGCTATGATAAGCTAATGCCAAGAATTATTGAAGCCAATCGCAATGAAGTATTTCAAAGAGAAATCATGAATGAAATGGGTGAGCTTGGCTTGCTAGGCTCAACAATACCTGAAGAGTTTGGTGGCGTTGGCGCTAATTACACATCATATGGCTTAGTTGCTCGCGAAATAGAGCGCGTTGACAGCGGATATCGTTCAGCAATGTCAGTTCAGTCATCATTGGTAATGCATCCAATTTTTGCATACGGAGATGATGACCAGCGAAATAAATATTTACCTAAATTAGCATCCGGAGAGTTAGTTGGGTGCTTTGGCCTCACCGAACCAGATCATGGTTCAGATCCAGGGGGAATGATAACACGAGCAAAACAGGTTGATGGTGGTTATTTAATTTCAGGTGCAAAAAACTGGATTACAAACTCACCAATCGCTGACGTCTTCATAATTTGGGCGAAATCAGATGCTCACAATAATAAAATCAAAGGATTTATTTTAGAGCGTGGGTTGAAAGGGCTAGAATCTCCTAAGATTGGAGGTAAGTTTTCTCTGCGTGCCTCAACAACTGGAATGATACAAATGGATGATGTTTTTGTACCAGAAGAAAACATACTACCCAATGTATCTGGTTTAGCTGGCCCATTTGGATGTTTAAATCGAGCACGTTATGGTATCGCTTGGGGCACAATGGGAGCTGCAGAATTTTGCTGGCATGCTGCAAGACAATATACACTTGAAAGAAAACAATTTGGGAAACCATTAGCTCAAACGCAGCTTATTCAGAAAAAGTTAGCAGATATGCAAACTGAAATTTCCCTTGGGCTACAAGGGTGTTTACGCATGGGGCGTTTATTTGATGATCATAAAGTACCAGCTGAATTAATAAGCTTAATGAAACGAAATAACTGTGGCAAAGCGTTAGATATAGCACGAACAGCGCGAGACATGCACGGTGGGAACGGCGTTTCAGATGAATATGGTGTAATACGCCATGTCATGAACTTAGAAGCAGTCAATACTTATGAAGGCACTCACGATATTCATGCATTAATACTTGGTCGCGCCCAAACAGGCTTACAAGCATTTTTCTAAGGCATCAAAAAACAAAAATTCACACAAACTTGAAATCGACTCAAAATATCAATGATCAAATAATCATGTGATTAAATTCATAAGATCATATATTTTATTAAGATTAGAATTATATCGCCATGTTTAAAATATGAGTAACGTCGCGTTACATGCATATCTTGTCGATATACATCCTTGATTTTTATCAGGAATCATCAATAATGATACCCACTTGGGGGAGTTACAAAATTTATTGTAATGATGAATCCATCAATAACATGGTTAAAACAATATAGAATTTTAACCGTATCGGGAGAATAATATGATTAAAAAATCTTTGACTAACCTAGCTATC
>Ga0228631_1000197_pt1 | contig 37736 bp, 41 predicted proteins | sample 39DmetaG_FD_183049 | JGI IMG/M metagenome (GOLD analysis project Ga0228631, IMG submission 183049) | Seawater microbial communities from Monterey Bay, California, United States - 39D | ecosystem: Environmental > Aquatic > Marine > Coastal | place: USA: California | collected 2016-09-28
CAGTACAAGTTATTGAAAAAGTTGGTGGCAGTAACTTTAGAATTAAAATTAAGAGTTTAGGATCACCTACAGACCCACAAGGTTTGTACGTAAGACGTCCTGAAACACCAAGTGCATTTTATATTGATGGTAGACGTTTCCAAGTTAACGCAGTTACAGCATACGACAAATCATTAGGTACAGCAGAACTTATATTAGATCCAAGTTCAAATACTAGCACAGGATTTACTGGAATTACTAGTACACTAGCAACTGGTATTGATCTAGACTCAGTAGGAACATTTGAATTTGATAGCGTAAAGTGTGCTAGAGATACTGGATACATTTTAGACGGCATTACATTTGATTCAGCATTAGGTACAAATTATAATAGTGTATACAACGGTCTTGCTTATCAAAGAGCAACAGGATCGTATGTACAAAATAATCAACAGTCACAAACTACAACAGCTATTACAAAAGGTAAAACTGAAGTAGCAGCACTAACTGAAGTAGCAGATAGCGCAACAGCATTAGCAAGATCAAATGCAGGCTTTGATGAAGTTATTGATATTATCAATAACGGTACACAGAGTGTAAGTGAGCCAGGTGATGGTGTAGCAGATGCACTTGCTTTCCCTAGCCCAGCAACACTTCCGACAACAGACGCAGATGATGCTGCTTCAAGACTACAAGCTAACAGAGCATTTTTAGCAGCAGAAGTTGTTGCATTTGTAAACAACAATACTCCTCCAGCAGGATACAATCAAACTAAATGTGCTAGAGATGTAAGATACATTGTTGATGCATTAACATATGATATTCTTTATGGTGGTAACAGTGGTACAGTAACTAACGCTATGGCATACTTAGATGGTGCAGCAGCTCAGTTACCAGAAGCACAAAGACTTGCTACAGCAGCAGCATACGCACATTTAGCAACAGTTGTAGCGGCAGTTGTTACAGACGCAACAGGCACTTCTAGTACAACTCCACAAGCAGGAAATGCAGAAGTACAAGTTACAACAGGTGCAGCAGCAACAGCAACAGAAGGTAATGCACTAGATGCACTACTACAAATTATTGAAAATGTTGTTACAGCAGGCAACTTAAACAGCTTGCCATTAGTTGTTAATCCAGATCTAACAGCACTTTCAGTAAGTGCAGAATTACAAGATGCTGCTAACGATATTATTAATAACAGACAGCTAATTATTAATCGTGTTGTACAAAGTGTAGACGCACCATTACCAATTACATTACAAACAGCTGGTAACAGAAGTATTTTAGGTAACGACTTTACACAAGTTAACGATTTAGGATACGGACTCGTAGCAGCCAACGGTGCGCTATCAGAGATGGTTAGTATGTTTACATACTACTGTCATGCTAGTTACTATTCAAAGAATGGTGCTGAGATTAGATCACTAACAGGTTCAAGTTGTTATGGTGAGTTTGGTCTAGTAGCTGAAGGTAGTGATCCAAACGAAATTCCAGATGCAATTGCATTGTATGAAGATATGACACAACCAGCAAAAGCATTTGATGTTGATGCTATTTTAAATACTACAGGAAATTTAAATGTAGTTGCAGGCGAAACACTAACACAAGCAGGATCAGGAGCAACAGGCGTAGTTGCAGTTACAACAAGTTCAACTGGTGGTTCAAAAGTTATATACATAACAAATATCACTAGTGCATTTGATACAACAAACACTATTACAGGTAGCACAAGTGGCGCACTAGGAGCAGACAGTGTTCCAATTAGTGTTGACGCAAATGGTTATGATAATCCTAAAGAAGGATTATCGGTGTATGTTTACGATATGAAAGATCCACCGTCAAACAGATCAGAAGTTAACATTTACCATCCAGCTAGACCAGCATTTGCACGTTACGAAGTTGCAAACGCAGAAATTGTTAGTCATGTTGTTGGTCAATATACTGACATTGACGGCAATGCAATACAAACTGTTTCTGATGCTGGTGCAACAGGATTTGATTTTACTGTCCAAAAAACAATTGATGCAGGATACACTGCAACATTCCAAGAAGCAAATGACGGTGCAGATTATACAGTTGGTGATACATTTGTAGTAACAGGTGATAATTTAGGTGGAGCAACACCAGCAAACGATTGTACAGTTCTAGTAACAGCAGTTGATGCAACTGGTGCAGTAACAGCAATAAGTGCATCAGGTACAATTGCAGTAGAAGATAGCACTCCAATGTATAGTGGTAAGGTTTATAAACTTAACTTTAGTACAAGTGATACACAATTTAGTGCAAACGGACTATTAGAAATTGTACCGTTTAACACAAGTATTGTTTACTACAGAAATCAGACGCACATTGTTAGCGACTTGGCTCGTCCAGATGTATTAACAATTCGTCCAAGTACAGCTTTAACGTTTGATGAAAATCCAGACTTTGTTTACAGAAGTATTAGCTTTTTAACAAGTGATAGTTTAGGTACAGATTTACCTGCTAACACTTCACAAGCTGGACTTGATGCAACTTATGATTTTGTTAGATTGACTATTGATACTGCTAAAGCGCAAGAAGTTGCATTAAGTGTAGGTGGTACTACTAAAGGTAATACAGCAGGAGATGTTGTACTTGCTATTAAACTAGCAGATGATAATGAAATCTTTAGACTTAACAACAACGCAAGAACACCTGCAAATAATAGACCTGCAGGATGGACAGCAAATTCCTTAACAATTGAAGCTCCAATTATTACATGGGCTGGTAAAAAGCATTATGTGTTTAACTATCGTGGTGTTGGTGCTGGAGATGTAATTGAAGAGCCAGGCGAAGATAACCTATACGCTATTGTTGACTTAGTAGATTATGATACAATTAACCAAACAGACGCACCTGGCATCGCAAGTACAACAGTACTAGGTGCAGAACTAGTTACAATTAGAGCAGGTCTTAAAGCAGGCGCAACAGGTAAAGTTACTGTTAACATTAGTACATGTCGTGCAACAGGACATGACTTCTTAGATATTGGTACTGGTGGATTTAATGCAAGTAACTATCCAAACGTTATTTTTGGTGAACCAGGCGAGAAAAAAGAAGCTAACGAAGTTATTGAAAAAGGCAAAGGTCGAGTATTTTATGTAAGTACAGATCAAAACGGTATCTTTAGAGTTGGTAGATTCTTTAGTGTAGACCAAGGTACTGGTACAGTTACATTTAGTGCATCACTTGCACTTTCAGATGTTGACGGACTAGGATTTAAACGTGGTGTTGTTATTACTGAATTTAGTACAGACACAGCGATGGTAGACAATGCTTCAGATACAGTACCTACAGAAAGTGCTGTACGTGGTTACGTAAACAGACGCTTAGGTTACGATGTAACTGGTGCTCCAGTTGCTAACAAACTAGGGCCAGGTGTGCTTGCTCCAAACGGTGCTGTTCCAATGACAGACGATTTGAATGCAGCAGGTAATACAATTACTAACTTGGCATTGCCAGTTAACTTAGCAGATGCGGCAACTAAAGCATATGTCGACAGCGGACGTGGAGACATGGACGAAATCAAAGATTTACGTAGTGTCGAATATAACGGTGTTGTTGCTAATCAGTTGTTAGTTTCAACAGGACTTAAAAAAATAATACTTGATGCAGGAAGTATATTAGGCAGTGGCTTTGCAGCTGGTGACGTAATGACAGGAAGTGTATCAGGAGCAACTGGTACTGTTGTTGATGTAATTACAGGATTAGTTGGTATTGAAGGTAACATTGTTGAAGTTAGTTATACTGTTGGTACTGGAGAGTTTAGTGACGGTAAACCAGCAGATGGTTTGGCAGCAGATGTAATTACAGCACCTGGTGGTAAACAAGGTAATGTAGTTGATGGTCCAGTTGATGAATGGGCTAACGGTGTTGCTGACGGAGCAAGTGATATTGTTCTAACAACAACTAGAACAGGCGGTCCTGGAAGACAAACTTCTATTAACATGCAAATTGCTGGTACTACAATTACTAATAGTGAAATTAGTGGAACAGCACAAATTGCACAAAGTAAACTTAATCTAAATGCAGCAACTACAAGAGCTAATGCTACTGGTATTGCACAATCAGACTTAGGTAGTACATCGTTTGATAGTGCCAAGTTTGACGTTACAGATGGTTGGGTGACTGTTAAAGCAGGTAGTGTTCCAATTACTGACTTACAAAATATTGGAACTGATACAGTACTTGGTAGATCAAGTATTGGTTCAGGTGCAGTTGAAGAAGTATCGTTTGCAACAGTAGTTGATGAAGGATTAGGTCTAGTAGACGGTGACTTTACTGGCGAAATTGCAGATTCAAGTGATCCAGGCGAAGCATTAATTAAAACTGGTTCAGGAACATATGGTATTTCAAATGTAACTACATCAGGCGAAGTTAATAGTATTCTTAAAACAGATGCTAATGGTACTATACAAGCTAACTCACTAATACTTGGAGGTGACTCAAGCTATGAAGTACTAAGTTTAGATAGCTTAACACTACAAGTTAAAACTCCGGCACAAGGATTGATATTTACAGCAGTTGGTGGCACAGGAGGAGCATCACCTACATACCCAGATATGTTAATTAATGGTAGTGTAGGTATTGGTGGAACTACTATTACCGAAAGTATACTTCAAAGTACTTCAAACTTTAACGCAGAAAAACGTTTAGGTGTTGACTGGATTTACAGTAGCTTTATTGAAGCACCAGGCGAGAAAGCCGCTGCAAGTACAGGTTTAGCAATTGGTGCAAACACAGGTAAAACTACAGCAGGACAAGTAGGTATTGTTACTGCTGACACTGGTTCGAGTTCAAGTGTTGTTCCGGCTATCTTTAGTTCAACAGGCATAGTACCAGACACAGACAATACATATGACATTGGTAGTGCAACTAAGAAGTACAAAGATGTTTATGCAACATTGTTCCGTGGTACTGCTACTGAATCATACTACGCTGACTTGGCAGAGAATTACTTAGCTGATGCAGAATATGCTCCAGGAACAGTAGTTGAGTTTGGCGGAGATGCTGAAGTTACACAAAGCACAACACACGGTACACATCGTGTAGCAGGTGTTGTATCTACTAACCCAGCACACTTAATGAACTCACAATGTGAAGGCGATAATGTTGCTGCAATAGCACTACAAGGGCGTGTACCTTGTAACGTAATTGGTAAAGTTGCAAAAGGCGATATGCTAGTAGCAAGTAATATTCCAGGACATGCAATTGTTAATAACACTCCAGGAGTTGGTAGTGTAATTGGTAAAGCACTTGAAGATAAATTAGACGGCGAACGTGGTACAGTTGAAGTTGTAGTAGGTAAGCACTAATGGATAAGAAAGCAATAGACAGACTAATTAAAACTGGCGTAAAAGCCAGTAATGATACTAAAAATCCGCAGGGTAGGCAAGTTGTCCACACTGCGGGTAAACTAAGAATACAAGTAAACAAGGGAGCAGACCGTGGCCAAACAAACCGTTAATTTAGGGACTAGTGCAAACAAAGGTGACGGTGATCCGTTGCGCACAGCATTTGATAAAGTAAATGATAACTTTGATGAGCTTTATGCTAGAGATATAAACACTGACTTTAGTGCTAGTGTGTTTGGTGATGATAGTACATTACTAGTAGACGCAGTTAACAACAAGATTGTTGGTCCAGTAGAAACAGCAAGTGTAGATGCAGTAAGTTTAAGAACAAGTGCGACAAGTATAGCACTTGGTAGCAATGCAGGTAAAACTAATCAAGCAAACCTCGCAGTAGCAATTGGTACAAATGCAGGTGAAACAGGACAGTCTCTCTGGGCTGTAGCGGTTGGTACTGGCGCAGGAAGTATCAACCAAGGAATGCAATCAGTAGCAGTTGGTAATAATGCAGGTTTAAATGAGCAAGGTCAAGATGCAACAGCAATTGGTCAATCAGCGGGTGCAGAATATCAAGGCCATGACACTGTTGCAGTTGGTGCAGCCGCAGGCGCCTTTGGGCAAGAACAAGGCGCTGTTGCAGTTGGCTATAGCGCAGCACCGGGTAACCTTCTTGTTCCTAGTTATGTAAGTGGCGGAACTGGCGGTGCAGCACTTGTTGTAGATGATACAACAGGAATATATCCAGGGTTCCGAGTTCGTGGCACTGGATTTACAACACAAACTGTTGTTTCTGTAGATAGCGGCACAACACTTACACTAAGCGCAAATGCAAGTCAAACACCTACGAACGATATGTTTTTCCTCGGAGGACAAGGTACAGACGCTATAGCAATTGGTAAAGACGCAGCCGCAATTCAACAAAGTACCTCTGCTATAGCAATTGGTAAAGACGCAGGTAAAACTACTCAAGGCGCAAATGCAATAGCAATTGGTAAAGAATCAGGTGTATCAAATCAAGGCGCAAATGCAATAGCAATTGGTGAAAAAGCAGGTTATGCAAACCAAGCCGCAAACTCGATTGTAATAAACGCAACTGGTGCAGAAGTATACAACTTTGGAGCAAATAGCACAATAATTACACCAATTAGAAACGATACAATGGTAACCATACTTGGTTACGATGCTGACACCGGACAAGTTACACACAACGCGGCAATACCAGGGTATACTAATACAGCAGACTTGAAAGTATTAGTAGCAGCAAGTGCAGACTTTGCAGACTTTCAAACTAGAATAGCAGCACTATAATACTTCAAGTGGATACGATAAATATGTATAACAATAGGATTAATAAGAATGGCAAATAGATTTCCCCTAGTACTTGATACTACAGATGGCAATAAAATTAAGGAACTACCAGATTCTGACAATCTCGACTTGCGTACTAATTCAATTGTTAACGTACAAGACATAACGTCATTGGGAACAATCGATGCAACAGTAATAAAAGTTAACGGACAAAAATTAGTTGCACAAGCATTTGCTGACTTAACAGATACTCCGAGCTCTTTTATTGGATCACCTAACTATTTTGTAAAAGTAAAAGCGGACGGTACAGGATTAGAATATAGACCGTTAAGTGATTTAGGTAATATTGAAATCGATACTATTACTGTTGATACTAGTATTGTTCCGAGTACAACAAATGTAGGTAATGTAGGTACAGAAGCATTAAAGTTTAATGAAATTGTTGCAACTACACTAAAAGGAAACTTAGTTTCGTACAACGAAGAAATTGTATTTGATGCTAGTACTGGAAAAGTAAGTTATGCATCACTACAAGGCGCTCCGCAATTTTTATCAGAATTTTCAGACGATGTAGGATATTTACAAACTGCTGATTTGAACGCACAAATAGCAGGATTGTTTGACGAAGGCGTACCTTTTGAATCAGATATTAAGGGCAGTGTTTTTGGTGATGACTCAACTGTAATAGTTGATGGTGTTGCTGGCAAAATACGCGGCGATATTGAATTTACTAGCGCAGGAAGTATCACAGGTGCAAGCAATATTGTTATTAGTGCTGCTACAACTGTCGACTTAGGAAATACAAAAGTAACCGGCGACATTTATCCAGATACTGCTGACACTAGGTCAGTAGGTACTACAACTAATCCATTTGGTGAAGGACATTTTGATACAATGACTTCACAGACTGTTGTAACTAATACACTAAATTATGGTACAGGATTAGGCATTGCTGAAATGACAGCAGCAACTGATCTTGAAATTACAGCAGGCAATAGAGTAAAAATAAATGGTAATGTTCCGTTTAGACTGTCAGAAGTTAGTAGCACTAATTTACCTGCGATTGCAGCAGAAAACGGCGATTTGATTTATAACTCAACAACTAACAGAGTTGTTATGTATCAAAACGGTGCATGGAAGGATGTAAACGGTAATGTAGAAGCAACAGCAGGAACATCAAACTTTAATGATGTTGTAATTGCAGGTGACTTAACTATTACTGGCGATACTACAGAAATTGAAACAACTAATACTGCAATTACAGATAATGTTATTGTATTAAACAAAGGTGAAACTGCCGCTGGTGTAACATTAGGCACATCTGGTATTGAAGTTGAACGAGGAACAGAAGCTAACAAAACATTTGTATGGGACGAAGCAACTGACAAATGGACATTAGGTATAGAAACACTGGTTGCAGCAACATTTGAAGGTAACGTTACAGGTAGTATAACAGGTGATACAGCAGGCACACATACTGGACCAGTTGTTGGTGACGTAACAGGTAATGCCGCAGGTGCGCACACAGGTACATTTGATGGCGACATGACTGGTAGTGTATATGCTGACGATTCGGGTATATTAGTAGACGGTGTAAATGCTAAAATTATAGGTGATATTGAAACAGCAAGTTTAAGAACAAGTGAAGATAAAATTGCACTTGGTGAAAACACAGGTGTAACTAACCAAGCGTATGGTGGAATAGCAATTGGACCATACGCTGGCACAACAGATCAAGATTCACAGGCAGTTGCAGTTGGTACTTCTGCTGGTAGAGAAAGACAAGGTGCTCAGGCTACAGCACTTGGACGTTACGCTGGACAAAATGATCAAGGTGTATCCGCAGTAGCAATTGGTAATAGAGCAGGAAGAGAATCTCAGGGCGCTGATGCAATAGCAATTGGTCAATTAGCAGGTGAAACAAACCAAGCTACAAACTCAATTGTAATAAACGCAACTGGCGTTGCAGTAGAAAATACCACAGTAAGTAGTTTAGTAATTAAACCAGTACGTGATGCAGTTGGTACAACTGTAATGATGTACAACAATGCAAACGGCGAAGTAACACACACAGCAACACCAGGAACACTAGCAGCAAATATAGATCAAGCAACAGTAAATATTGGTGCAACAACAGCAACAGCAATTAATATTGGTAATTCAGGTAGTACAACTACTATTGACGGCACTGTTAGTTTTTCAACTGCACTAGTTGCAAATAACATAACAGCTGACGACAGTATACAAATTACTACAGCAGTTGGTGCTAACAACGGTATTACACTTAATCCGCAAGGCACAGACACAAGTGTAAATATTACCGCAGACGCATTGCGTTTATTTGGAACACCAGTAACTGACAACATTAAAGCAGTAGGCGGTCTTGAAGGTGATTTAACAGGTAGTGTGTTTGGCGACGACTCTGCTATGCTAGTTAATGGGCTAGACAGTAAACTTGTTGGAGATATTGATTCTGTAAATATACATGGACAAGCATTTAAAGCAGATACTATTGTTAACAATACTGGTACTACTTTAGATTTAACAGCGGCTGGCTTCTTGAACATAATCGGCGGCAACACTGACGCAGGTGTGTCTAATATTCAAATGGATAAGCAAGGCATTAACCATATAGAATTAAAAACAGAACCAGGTAACCCAACTGACCCAACTGACTATGCAAGAGTTGCAATTAACGCAGGAACAAATGAAGGTGATGTGAGAATTGGTACTCCAACATCAACAAGAAATCAAGTTGTAGAAGTATATAATGCAACAGTTTATGGTACGCTTGTAGGAACTATACAAGGTTCAATTGTTGGTGATGTTAAAGGTAGTATTGTAGCAGATGACTCAACTGTAATAATTGATGGTGTCGCTGGTAAAGTTTTAGGACCAATAAGCAAGATAGTTGGCGATGTGCAACAAATTAGTGGACCAGGAGAAATTAGTTTAGATACACTAGTAACAGAAATTACAACTACTGCCACAGATGATGCATACACACTAGCAGATGGTGTTGTAGGACAAGTAAAAATAATTGCAATGGTTGGCGATGCCGGTGACGCTATACTTACTCCGACTACGTTTGCAAATGGAACTGATATTACATTTGAAGATGTAAATGATAACATAACATTATTATTCACATCAAATGGTTGGTTGAGCACTGCAAACCAGGGTAACCCCGTTATAGCATAAATATATAAAACATTAGGAAATGACAAATGAGTGAAAAAGAATATATTGTAAGTTTAAACAAAGGTGTAAACTACGAAGCGTTCAATCAAGAAATGATTGCTTCCACAGGAGGCGGTGATATTCCTGGACGCTCAGTTGACGTTGCTAATGCAAGACCTTTGTCACAGCGTAATACGCACTATATGTTAACTAACGAAGAAGCAGCAAAACTAAGTAGTGATACTAGAGTTTTAGCAGTTGAATTGCGTCCTGATTTACGTGATGACATTGATTTAGTACGTACTGCAACACAAACAGGCGACTTTACAAAAACTACACTAGACTACGGTAATTTTGTTAACTGGGGTCTACGCAGGATGAACGAAGTATCAAATCCATATACTGGTCCTAATGTTACAGGTGGATATGATTATACTTTAGACGGAACTGGTGTAGATATTGTTATTCAAGATAGTGGCGTCCAAGTAGACCATCCTGAATTTTATGATTATAACGGTACAAGTCGTGTACAACAAATTAACTGGTACACCGAAAGCGGACTAGCAGGTTCTCAAAGTGTTGACCACTATAGAGATTATGACGGTCACGGAACACACGTTGCAGGTATTGCATCCGGCTTAACATACGGTTGGGCTAAAGGTGCAAGAATTTATGCTGTAAAAGTATCAGGACTAGAAGGATCAAGTGACAGCGGCACAGGTATTCCTGTTTCAGATTGTTTTGATGTTATCAAAGGCTGGCATGCAAATAAGCCAGTTGATCCGGCTACAGGACAAAAACGTCCAACTATTGTTAATATGAGTTGGGGCTACGGCGGATACTTTACCGGTATTTCAGGAGGATCATATAGAGGTACAAGTTTTTCAGGAGCAGCAAGACGTCCAGACTACGGAATGGTAGGTTCATTTACAGGAATTGGTTATAGATATGTATCTAGAGTTGCTTCTGTTGACGTTGATGTGCAAGAATTAATTGATGCTGGAGTACACGTTGTTATTGCAGCTGGCAATTCAAGACAAAAAATTGATGTTGACGGAGGTCTTGATTACGATAACTATTTTACTAGAACATCAACTGGCACTACAGAATACTATTATAATAGAGGCGGCTCGCCGTTTTCAACACAAGCACATATTGTTGGTAATATCGATACTGATATCAATTCAAATGGATTAGAGCAAAAAGCAGAGAGTTCTGAAACAGGTCCAGGTGTTACTGTATACGCTCCCGGTACAAACGTTATGAGTTCTACCAGCACTATTAATAGGTGGGGGTCCGGTGACGGTCCTTATCCTGGAAATAGTAGCTTTACTATAACTAATATCAGTGGAACTAGTATGGCAAGTCCACAAGTTGCAGGATTATTGGCGTTATATACACAACTTAATCCGTCTGCAACTCCAGAGCAAGGATTAGCGTTTATTAATACAAGTTCAGGAAGTGATAAAATTTATACAACGGGACTTGATAACGACTATACAGATTCAAGAAGTATTCTAAGTGGTAACAATAGATTTGCTTTTAATAAATTTAATAGTGCAACGCAAATGACTATTGGTCAAACAACTGAAACAACAGAACTTGTTCCGGCAACATACGCACTAACAGTTGATAGTAATACAGTTAACGAATCTGGTACATTTACAGTAACTCTAACAACAACAAATGTTGCAACTGGAACATCAATACCTTATACAATTAGTGGAGTAACAAGTGAAGATATTGCCGACGAGCAATTGTCTGGAATATTTACAATAAGCAATAATACAGCTTCAAAAACTTATACTGTTACAGCAGATGAAACTACTGAAGGTACAGAAACATTTGAACTTTCTTTAACTAATATTAGTGAAAGTGTAAGTGTTACATTTAACGACACAAGTACAACTCCGGTAGCAAGTTATACATTGGATGTAGGCGGTGTAGCTAGTATTAACGAAGGATCAAATTTAACTGTTACACTAACAACAGTAAATGTTACTGATGATACATTAGTACCTTATACGATTAGCGGTACAGGAATCACAACAGCTGATATCGGCGGTAACGCACTAACCGGTGACTTTACTGTTATTAACAATACTGCAACACTCATCCTTCCAATTACGTCAGATGCTACTACTGAAGGTTTAGAGGCGATGACTATCGGACTAAACAATGGTGAAAGCTCAGTTAGTGTAAATATTAATGATACAAGTGTAGCAGGTGCAGTATCTTATACATTAACAAGTAATGTAACTAATGTTGACGAAGGCGGAAGTGCAACGGTTACATTAACAACAACAAATATTGATGACGCAACTTCTATACCATATACAATTACTGGTGTTGATTCGGCTGATATTAGTGGAGAAAGTTTAACAGGCAACTTTACTGTTACTAACAATACCGCAAATCTTATACTTACACTTGCAGAAGACTCTGTAACTGAAGGCGCTGAGACATTAGTTGTTACACTAAACAATGGTCAATCTAATGTTAGTATTACAATTAATGATACAAGCACAGCAGCAGCTCCAACGTTTGCGTTGTCAGGTGATGTTAGTGCAGTCAACGAAGGCGGCACAGTTTCAATTACGTTAACTACTACAGCAACAGATGATGCGACAACTGTACCATATACAATTACTGGTATTGACGCAAACGATTTAACAGCAGGAAGTATTACAGGCGACTTTACTATTACGTCAAATACAGATACATTGGTGTTTACATTTGCTGAAGACGTTGCAACCGAAGGCACAGAAACTATGAATCTTGCATTAGATAACGGACAAGATAATATTAGTATTACCGTTAACGATACAAGTATTGCGCCTGCTGCTACATATGCATTAGCAAATAGTGCAAACACTGTTAATGAAGGCGACTCGTTGACTATTACATTAACAACAGAAAACGTAGATGATGGTACATCTGTACCATATACAATCTCTGGCGTACTTCCAGCTGATATTGATGATAATTTATTAACAGGTAACTTCACAGTTAATAGTGACACTGCGTCACTAGTATTACCAATTACAGCTGACCAAACAACAGAAGGTTCAGAAACATTACAATTAGCATTAGACAATGGTGAAGCTACAACAACTGTTACTATTAATGATACTAGCACAACACCTGCAGCAGATTATACAATTACTGTTACAGCAAGCAGTTCAAGTGATTATACACTAAGTGGAACTGATAGAGGTGGTGCAGTAAATGGAACTGACCCAGGATTAAACTTCAATAATGGCGATATTGTTGACTTTAATGTTAATGCTAGTGGACACCCGTTTTGGATTAAGACTGCTGCTGTTACAGGCACAGGAAGTCAAGCAACTGGCGTAACTAATGGCGGTACACAAAATGGTACGGTTAGATGGATAGTTGGCAGTACTGGTACATTCTATTACATCTGTCAATACCACGGTTCAATGGTTGGCACAATTACAGTTTCATAATAGGAAAAAAGAATGGCAATACAATTAATCAATATTGGTAATATCGCAAATGACGGCACTGGTGACGATTTAAGAGAAGCATTTATTAAAACAAATGCTAACTTTGAAGAATTAGACTTACGTGATGATGAGAAAACAACTGCCACTAATTTAGGCGATAGTGGTCAAGGATTATTTGTACAACGTCTAAATTATGATCTACAGTTTAAAAAAATAGTAGGTGGTGCTGGATTAACGTTAAGTGCTACTGATAACAATATTACTATTAGTAATGATAAAGTGTACGATCTTACCCAAACTCCTGTATCAGACGATAATTATGTTACAAAGCAATATGACTTTGAAGATGCTAGAATACTTTATAATAATGTTTATAATACATTAGAAGACTTGCCAAATGCAAGTACATATCACGGATTATTTGTACACGTACATAGCACAGGCGGCGCATATTACAGCCATGGAGGTGCTTGGGTAGAGCTTGCACTTAAATCAGATATTCTAGAAATATCAGAAGATGCAACTCCACAACTCGGCGGCGACTTAGACGGCGGTGGATATGACATAGTAAATATTAATGAAATTACTGCCACTGGGCCTATTACAGCACCACAATTTAAAGGACCGCTCGTAGGTTCTACTGTAGGATTTCATGAAGGCGATGTTAGAGGAAATTTGTATGGTAACGTTAGAGGTGTAGATGTAGAAGCATTGTATAACCAATACTTTGCACCTGGAACTGGAGACTTCGGCGGCCTTGACTCTATAGCAAATAACGCACTTGAATTTATAATTTTTAATTCTGATGTTGATTTTGGCACATTAACAGCTCCTGCAGCCACAAGTCTAGACGGTGGCGCTTTATAAACTTCCGATAAATACTTAATATTAAGGAAGTTTAATTAATGTCTAAATTATGGAATATACCAACAGGTACTAGGTACCGTGTACTAGTCGAACGTAGTGCAGTAAACATACTACTTCCGCTTTCGTCTGTTGCTAACATAGAAGTTGAACAAATAGGCGGCGACTTACCTTCCGGTACTCGTTTAGAAGGTAATTACTTAACAGGTACTGTTTATGAAGTTGCATATGACACTACGTTTACATCAGTATTTAGAGCGTCAACAGACGATGAATGGCAAGACTGTACAATAGAGTTTGTTGTTACCGGACCTGATGATCCACAATGGACAACTGTACCAGGATTATTAAATGTAGGATCAAATGACGCACTTTTTATCTTAGACAGTGAAATAATAGATTATCAATTAACAGCAACAGACACCGATCTAAGCGCAGGCGACGAATTAACATATTTCATTGCTGACGGTGACGGCGTACTCCCTCCAGGAATCACATTATCCGAAGACGGCAAACTTACAGGTACTACAGAACCTCTTCTTAGTCTAGACAAACGATACGTGGGTGGAGGATATGATATGTCTCCGTTTGCAGGATTGCCAATGGATTATGCTGCACTAAGTTCAAACGGGTATGCTAGTTTTTATTATGACACAGTTGACTACGGTTATAATGAGCCTACTTCTAATCCACGTAAATTAAATCGTTATTATCCATTTGCTGTTACAGTAACAGACGGAGAAAACTTTGTAAGACGCGAGTTCAAAATATACCTAGTAGGTGATGATTACTTAAAAGCAGACAACACATTAATGCAGTCTGCTACAGGTATATTTACTGCTGACGTAACAAATGTAAGAACACCAACTTGGATTACTCCAAGAGATTTAGGTTTTAAACGTGCAGCCAATTATACTACGTTATACTTAGACATTATAGATAATTGGACACTAGAAGGCGTTGTAGTTTACACTCTTGACGATGTTAACGATGACGGATCACCAAGTGAACTTCCGCCAGGCATGGTACTTGATAGTCAAAATGGAGAAATTGCCGGGCGTATACCATATCAGCCAGCTATTACACAAAATTATAAATTCTCAGTAAAAGCAACACGTTTGACTACAGATTTAGAAACTGTATCAATTTTTGGTAATTATTACGAAGATGTATTATTAGGAAATAATAATATAAAAATCTATAAAATAGACCTAACAGGTGACTTAGATGGCGTAAACGATTTATTTGAATTAGTTAATAGAAACATACTGTTAGGTAATAGGCAATACAAAGTTACAAACGTAGATGATCGAAATCGAGATTATGATGTAATTTACTTCGATGACACCCTTGCACCTAGTATTAATTTAATATTAAGTAGAACTGCAACAACAGGCACTGACTATATGTTTGTAAGCAGATTAAATGAAACAGAAAAACAAAAGTATGCTGGTAGAACCCTTAAATTTAGCGAAACTGAAAAATATAAGATAAGCACAATTACTCCGTATATTGAATGGGAAATATCGCAAACAAATCCAAGCAATGATCCAATACTTCCTGCAAATGCTCCGAGACTAATTGAATTAAGTGCAAACTATTATGTAGATGATTATGTAATCAACGACACAGCAACCGGCGGAGATGGAAAAATATATAAGTGTATAAGTTCTCATGTTTCTGTCCCGCAAACTGATATTGACGGTATTTCGATTGAAATTAACGGTATTATACAAATTAATTTCCAAAGTAGTAATTGGATAGAAGTAGCAGAAACACTAGAAGGTCTAAGTTTGGCAGATAGACTATCTGCCACATCGCAAGCATTAAAGGCAGAATACGGTGACGATGCACATATAACTGTAGTTGATAACACGACTTGGAAATTATTAATTCCGAGCACAGCTACATCTAGAATAAAATCAAATATACAAAACTTTTTTATAGGTTCAGATGATAGTACAATAATAACTGCTAGACTTCTTAGAGATAATGAAGATAAAATTAAATTTGATGTAAATTTAGCTTCACAAATAAATCAAGGACGTAATATAGGTATTGCTGTATTTAGGAATGATACATTCTTTAAGAATGTAATTGTTGCATCAAACGATATACAAGATATTCCGAGTACTTCTAAAACATTCGAATTAAACGTAATAGGTGAAATTGATAGTAACATTAAATGGCTTACACCGGCAGACTTAGGAACTATTAACGCTAATTTTACTAGTACATTAAGATTACAAGCACAGACAACAGTTCCTGACACTAGAATGATTTATTCATTAAAGTCGGGCAAGTTGCCATTTGGTCTAACGCTAACTTATGACGGTGAAATTATTGGCGAGGCTAGACAATTTGGTACTGCTGATAATCCTGGATTAACTATATTTGAGGATTTAGCTGTATCATGGGACGGTTTCTTACCAGGCGATACTACTTTTGACAGAAGTTACAAATTTACTGTACAAGCAAGAGATAGATTTAATTACACAGCAATCGAACGTGAGTTTACATTAAAAGTTGAAGATTTAGATAATATACAATATACTGACATATATATGCGTCCAATGTTGCCGCCTGAACAAAGAAAATATTTTCAAAATTTTATAAGTAATCCTGATATATTTACACCAAATAAAATTTATCGCGCAGGCGACCCAAAATTTGGACTACAAAATAACTTAGATATGCTTGTATTTGCTGGAGTAGAGTCTAAAAACTTAGAGAACTTTGTTGCAGCATCATCAAAGAATCATAAAAGAAAAACTTATATTTTAGGTGAAATAAAATCTGCTATAGCTAAAAGTACTCCAATTGGTGATACAATATATGAAGTTATATACATTGATGTTATTGATCCTGCTAATGCAAAAGAAAGAGAAATTACAGATTCAAGTATTACTATTAAAAATCCAAACAAATTAAGTGTTGATCAACTACAGTATTCAATAATAGATGACGCTACACGCTACGGTGGTGGATATACAGAATTGCCTGTTTATACTAGGTCTCTTGTTAGATTTGTATTCAGTGAAACAGAAGAAATAACAATTGAAACTAGAGGATCAGGTGAACAAGATGTTAATGTCGATGATGCTGATTTTGAAGTTACTATTAGGGATAACGGGGACGTTGGAGTTGTATTACAAAAAGGTGATAGTGAACCATTCCGTTTTAGACCAAAAACCAACACTATTAAAACAGATAGTAATGCAATTAATGTAAGTCAAAGTACTGATTCAATAAAATATATTTCTAGTATAGATCATATGAGGTTGAATATTAAAAAGATTGGTGACGAAGAAAGAAATTATTTGCCATTATGGATGCGTACGGCACAAGACGGTTTTCAAGAATTAGATTTTGTTACAGCAATTCCAATTGCTTACTGTAAACCAGGTCAAAGTGCAGACGTTATCAACAACATTAAAAATTCAGGCTTTAATTCAAAACTAATAACATACGATATTGATAGATATATTGTAAAAAGTTCAAAAGATATCGCAGAAGAATCGTATATACTATTCGCAAATTATCAATTCAATGTTTAACAACGATAAATATAACTATTAAAGAGGAAAAATAACATGGCCAGTTTAATTACTTACCAAACAATTGACGGAGCATATCCAGTTGCAGGCATCGATAACGATACCCAAGGCTTTCGTGATAACTTTACTATTATTAAAGACGGACTGGCACAGGCACAAAGTGAAATAACTTCATTACAAAATAATACTGCAAAACTTAATAGACCTAATGACTTTGCCGGTACTGAGATTACAAGAGCTAATTTGAGTCAAGTTACAGAAGAATACCACAACATTGGTACAGTTATAGATGGGTTGAATATTAGTTTACTTAATGGTATGTATCAATCTGTTAATGTAAATGTACCTGAAGGCACAAGTACAATTAGTTTCGTACTATCTGAATGGCCGCCAGTAGACCAATTAGCTAAACTAACTGTACAACTTAAAGGTAACGATAGCCCAGCATCGGTGTTGTTTACACTAGAAGGCGGCGGAACTATTAAATATGATCCAAATTACCCCCTTGCAAATGGCTCTCGTGGTATTACTGTTGATAGCAGTGAAGATCCAATATTAGTTGATTTTTGGTCCTACAATCAAGGCATAACAGTATACGCAAATTATAGAGGACGCTACGAAGCTTAAATGATACATCCGTATGTTGATAACCTAAATAATTTAACTATCAATGAGCTAGAGGAAAAAGTTATTGAACTCCAGCGCAAATACTTTATCACAAATAATCCTAGTGTGCAATCACAAATCTCCGTCATAATAGATATCTATAGAGAAGAAATACAAACTCGTCATCGTGCCGAAGCACAACGTCAAAAACAAAATCAAGATAATGGCGATAATTCTCTTGACAATTTAATCAAAGTATCGTAAAATACAAGTATGATTATGAAAACAGACGAACTAGGTATCCCACGATTCTCTAATAAAGATCTCGTTGATATGATCTATTCAGGTCATTCTGACAAGTGTCACGTAGTATTATGTGAACCATCAGATGATGTAGACCAGTTTAACAAAGCAATGGAAGAACAAGGCTTTGATAAACTACAAAAGTATATTCCATTAGATGTAGATCAACAAACTTTTGACGGTGTATGTCAAAGTGAATGGTTTATGCCTGATGAATACAAAGACATCAATGTATATGAATATGTACTAGGCAAAGCAAAAACACCCTGCCCACAACACGTACAAGATCGTATATGGGAAGAAATGGAAGCATATGGCGAACGTGATATGCACAATCTATTACGCTACATGATATATCTTGTAGACTTTATGCGAGAAAACAACATTGTGTGGGGTGTAGGCAGAGGTAGCTCTGTAGCATCATATGTGCTATACTTAATAGGTGTACACAAGATTAATTCAATCCAGTTTGGCCTGGATTGGAGAGAGTTCTTAAGATAAATATACGTATATTATAAGGAGACGAATATGGCCAAGCAAAGTCCACAAAGAAAACAATATCGCAGTATGCGGGGAAAGAACGTTGACATGGATATGTTGCGTAAGCGCAACGAACTTACGCCGGCAGTTGGAAATGCTCGTGTAAATGCTCGTGGTGACGAACTCGGAGCAGGCGGAAAGATTGTTAAAAAACGTGAGGATGTTATTTCTGAACATTATGCAACAGCAGGTTCAGTTAGAGATTCGAGTTCACGAGGTGAAGTACAGGAAGTTGTTGAAGAACAACCTGTAGTAGAACAAGCACCTGTTAAGAAAACAGTAACACGCAAGAAAGATCCTGAGCCTGTAGTTGAACCAGAAGTAGCTGCATTAGATGCAGAATTTGATGATGGTTGGGTTGAGGATAAAGACGGAAACTTCGTACCAAAAGGTGAATAAATGGCTCAGAATTTAAAAGCAATTAAAGGCACGCCACGTGCAGTAGGAAACCGTGTGTTAGTAACAGATATGCACTTTGGTGAACAAGTTACTAAAGGTGGTATTATACTAGGAAATGACGATGGCAAAACTAGAGGAATTTATCCTCGTTGGGCTAAAGTATTTTCAAAGGGACCTGAAAATAAAGATGAATATAGTATCGGACAGTGGATCTTAATAGAGCACGGAAGATGGACCCGTGCAATGAAAATGGACACTGATGACGGAGAATTTGATGTTCGAATGGTAGAATCAGAAAGTGTTTTAGCATATTCAGATGAAAAACCAGAGAGTGTCTCAATTGGAGCAGAATATAGTGATGGCGAACACGCAACCATTGACCCATCTTCATTCATAAAATAAAATATATAGGTTAATAAATGAGTTGGTTGAGCAAAATAGGATTTAAACAAAAAGAAATAGAAGTAAAAAAAGAAACAGTTGTTATTGATATGATGAAGGATGACGTAGATCCTCAAGAAGTGACAATAGAAAACGCATACAAGACACGTTGGATATGGTATCATACAATATTGGCTATTGAAATATTTTTTACTAACATATTACTAATTGCTATCTTATTACTCATAGCCTTCAAACTATAATTAAGGAACAACAATATGACGAATCCGTTTAAAGATCAAAAAGATTTCATGGAAGCATGTGATCAAACAACTAGCAATGTAAACATTGAGCAATATGGTATGTATCTTAGACTGATTGAAGAAGAGGGTGGAGAGCTCGCTGACGCAATCAAAGACAATGATGTTGTAGAGCAACTAGATGCATTACTTGACATAATTGTTGTTAGCATCGGCGCTATAAACAGTTTAGGAGTTGATGCAGAAGGTGCATGGAATGAAGTTATGCACACAAATATGGCTAAGATTGATCCAGAAACAGGCAAAGTACGCAAACGTGAAGATGGTAAAGTATTAAAGCCCGAAGGCTGGACTGCACCACAATTAAAACCTTTCTTAAATGTCTAAATAACACTTGACTCCTTAGCATTTATATGTTATTATATGTATAAAGCTAAGGAGTTTTCATGAAAATTACACCACAAACAGCAGGCGTAGGCACAACAGGTGCTACAGGCATTGCTTTATTAATCTTACACACAACAGGATATTTAACAGGATGGGCTTGGCCTATTCTTTATGTATTCCTTATTATCTCAGGCATTGGACAAGAAAATAGGAAGGGCTAACTATGGCTACGCACGGAATGATCGACTTAGAAACACTGGACACAAAGCCCAGTTGTACTGTACTAAGTTTAGGAGCAATCAAGTTCAACCCGCTAGACGATAGTGAGCCACACAGCGAACTATATCTTAAAATTAGTGTTGATGATCAAGATCGTTTGGGTCGTACTACAAGTGACGATACTATTGCTTGGTGGGCTAAACAAGATCCTAAAGCAATGGAAGAAGCATTTGATCAAACTGGCGCTGTTAGTGTCGAGGAAGCACTGCGTCAAGTAAGCAAATGGAGCGTAGGTTGCGATACTATTTGGGGACAAGGCTACGGCTTTGACCTAACAATTATGGAAGACATGTATCGTATGATAGGTGTTCCTATTCCGTGGCAGTTTTGGCAAATCAAAGATGCTCGCACACTGTTTGGTTGCTGTAAGGTAGATCCACGTAAAGTATTACAACAAACTAACTTACACAATGCACTAGCTGATGCTTACTTTCAAGCAAAAGGTGTGCAATTTGCATATAAAGAGTTAGGAATTATACGTTGAAGTATGTAATTGATATTGATGGAACCATTTGTAAAGAAGTGATTATACCTGACAGTGGTGGGAAGAAAGACTACGCTAATCATATTCCAATGCCAGAGCGCATTGCAAAAGTAAACGCATTGTACGATGCAGGACACACTATTAAATATATGACAGCACGTGGTTGTGTAAGTGGTGTAGATTATTTTAGCTTAACAAATAACCAATTAATTAAATGGGGTGCTAAGTTTCATGAACTAAGCGTAGGTAAAAAAGAAAACTACGACATTTGGATTGATGATAAAGCATTTTGGAGTGAAAACTTCTTCCGTGAAACAGGAGAGAGTTATGAGTAAGAGATTTATTGCGGCAATGGATCACAGTGGCGGAAGCACAGGTGGTGTACTAGAACGCTATGGACAAGAATATACAGAAGCAGACAAGATGGAGAAAGTTCATGCTATGCGTCTTAGAATGGTCAACTCACCTGACTTCAACGATGAAAACATCTGGGGAGCAATCCTCTACCAAGACACAGTTACACGTGGCATGGTTAACATCTTGGATGAGATGGGTATTGAATCGTTTCTAAAGATTGACAGTGGATGTGAAGAAAACGGTATGCTTAAACAGTTTCCGGTAAAGCAGATGTTAGAGTTTGCAACATCTACTGATGCAAATGGAGCAAGCATTGGTCCTAAAATATACGGCACTAAGATGCGTAGTATTGTTAAGAGTGTAGACATGGTTGATGAAATTCTTAAACAGCAGTTTACAATTGCAAAAACTGTCAGTGAATACGGACTTGTACCAATCATCGAACCTGAAGTTCCGATTGATCATCTTGAAAAAGAGCTGATCGAACAAAAACTAAATGAACGATTAGCATGGTATTTAAATGGTAAAGATTTTAAATGTATTCTTAAACTAACTCCTCCGGAACAGCCAAATTTGTACCATAACTTAACAGTTAAACGTAATGTAGAACGAGTAGTGTTCCTAAGCGGCGGATACAGCACAAGCGAAGCATGTAATAAACTTGGGCTTAATGACAATATTACGGCTAGTTTCAGTAGAGCATTAAGTGAAGGACTAAAGTTTGGCTTGACAGACGAAGCATTTAATGCTACAATAAGCGGTAACATTAAACAAATAACAGAGGCATGTGAATGAAAGAATTATGGGTAGAAAAGTATCGTCCAAAAACAGTAGACGGTTATGTATTTCGTGATGATGCACAGCGCAATCAAGTAAATACATGGATTAAAGACAAGACTATTCCGCATTTGCTGTTTAGTGGTAACGCAGGCATTGGTAAAACAACACTTGCAAAACTTTTGTTTAATGAGCTTGAAGTTAATGACTTAGATGTATTAGAAATTAACGCAAGTCGCACAAACTCAGTTGACGATGTACGAGATAAAATTGTTAACTTTGTACAGATGATCCCATTTGGGGACTTTAAGGTTGTATTACTAGATGAAGCAGATTACTTATCACCAAACGCTCAAGCAGCTCTCCGTGGGGTTATGGAGGAGTATCATACTACTGCTCGTTTCATTCTTACTTGTAACTATCCAAATCGTGTTATACCCGCTTTGCATAGTAGGTGTCAAGGTTTCCACATTGCTAAGATTGACCAAACTGAGTTCACGGCTAGAGTTGCTGAAATCCTTATCACTGAAGGTGTTACTCCTGATTTGGATACGTTGGATACCTACGTAAAAGGCACATATCCAGACTTGCGCAAATGTATCAACACAGTACAAATGAATAGTGTTGACGGTGTATTGAATAAACCCAACGAAGGCGACACAGGCGAAAGCGACTGGAAACTTGAAATGGTTGAACTGTTTAAAGCAGGTAAGATTCAAGAAGCACGTAAATTGCTGTGTGGTGCAATTCGTCCAGAAGAGATGGAAGAAGTGTATCGTTGGCTATATGACAATATTGAACTATTTGGTGATGCAGAACAACAAGATCAAGCAGTACTAACAATTAAACAAGGAATGGTAGATCATACATTGGTTGTTGATCCAGAAGTTAATTTGGCAGCTACACTTATTAGATTGGCAAGATTGTGAATTTTGAACCGCAAACAATGACAGCGGCTTGGCCTACTCTTTTTTTCAGTTATAAGTATAAAAACTATGAACAAAATAAGGATAAACTATTAGACTTAATTTACGATATGTCTAATAAACAAAATGAAGATATTGATAGTGGTGTTTCAGCTAGTCTTAAGTCTAATTTAAAAGAAAGTAAATTTAACTTTTTAGAAACGCAGACACCTGAGGTGCAAGATCTAAAATTATTCTTTAATAACTGTATTAGCAATATAATGACTCACGGGCTTTCTAGTACTGGTCTATTCAATTTAGATCAAAATGTAAAACCGGCAGTACAGATTAAAGAAAGTTGGTATCATATTACAAACGACAACGGTAGTCACGGATTTCATATACATCCAGGATATAGTTGGGGTGCTATTTTTTATTTACAATCATCAGAATGTTCGACAAGAACATCTAACGGTATAAATAGGTTCTATAATATGAACACAGTTGCTGGTGCAAATGACTTAGGAAGTCAGTGGTGGGAACAGCATATGTTTTTAGACGCAGAGCCCGAAGAAGGAACTGTTTTTATATTTCCTGCTTGGATACCGCACGAAGCCACAAAGTATAATGGTGCTGAAGATAGAGTCATAATTAGTGTAAACACAAATGTTTTTGGAGAGTTATAAATGACGTACTTAGTAACAGAAAATTGTATTAAATGTAAACATACTACATGTGTGGAAGTATGTCCGGTGGATTGTTTTTATGAAGGTGAAAACTTTTTAGTTATTAACCCAGACGAATGTATTGACTGTGGCGTATGTCAACCAGAATGTCCTATTGATGCCATTGTTCCTGACTATGAGCTTGATAAGGAAAACTTAATTAAGTGGACAGAGATAAATCAAAAGTATAGCGAAGTTTGGCCTGTAATTACAGAGTCAAAAGGTGCTCTACCCGATCACGAAGAATGGGACGGAGTACCCGATAAACTATCAATGTTATCAGGACAACCTGGAGAAGGAGATTTATAATTGATAAAAGCAATTTTAGCCTGTGACGATTACGGCGGAGTAAGTAAAAACGGCACACTACCGTGGCCAAATAATTCAACAGACCTACAATGGTTTAAAAATAACACAGCAGGACATGTTGTTGTAATGGGTTCTACCACTTGGGATGATCCTCACATGCCGCGACCGTTACCTAAACGTACAAACGTACTAGTAACTAGTCGTGAAGCTGATTACCCAGGTGCTAACCATTATATTAACGGTGACTTAACTACACAATTAAAAGAACTAGAAGCAAGAGTTCCTGGTATTATAGTGTGGGTGATTGGCGGTCCTAATATTATTGAGCAATCACTAGGTGTTATTGAAGAATTTTACATTAGTCGCATTCCTGGTGCTTATGCTTGCGATACATTCTTGCCATTACGCAAAATTGAAAGTTTATTTGAACGTAGATACGTTGACGACACAAACAAAGACGTTACGTTTGAAATTTGGAACAAGAGAGAAACTAATGAAACAGTATCTTGATACATTACATCACATTTTATTACACGGCAAGGACCGCGACGACAGAACAGGCATAGGCACACGTAGTATATTTGGACATCAAATGCGTTTTGATCTACGCACTACTTTCCCTGCTGTAACTACAAAGAAACTTGCATGGAAAAGTGTTGTAAGTGAGCTACTATGGATGCTAGAAGGGTCTAGTGACGAACGCAGACTTGCTGAAATACACTACGGCAAGCCTAGAGAAGAATTAGTAGGCAAAACAACTATTTGGACTGCTAATGCTGACAACCAAGGCAAGCAACTGGGTTATGTTAATGACGATACAACAAAAGATTTAGGTCCTGTATACGGTCATCAATGGCGCAGTTGGGACGCACAACTTGGATTTGTAGATCAAATTGCAGAAGTATTAGAAAATATGTACTATAATCCAGATAGTCGTAGGCACATTGTTAGTGCATGGAATGCTGACAGAGTAAATGTAATGGCTCTGCCTCCATGTCATACTATGTTCCAATTTCACATACAAGATGGAGAACTTAGTTGCCAACTGTATCAACGTAGTGCTGATATGTTCTTAGGTGTACCGTTTAACATTGCTAGTTACAGTTTGCTTACACATATGTTTGCACAACTACTTGGTCTTAGAGTAGGTGACTTCATATGGACTGGTGGAGACTGCCATATCTATCAAAATCACTTTGAACAAGTACAACAGCAAATTATTAGATCTCCGTTACAAGGTCCTATACTAAAAATGCCTGAGTTCACAGACTTGGATCAGCTTGTAAAAACAAAACCTGAAGACTACAAACTTATTGGTTATACTCCAATGGATTCAATCAAGGCGCCTATGGCTGTATGATAGGAATAAACTGGCAACAAGATCCGCAGCGTTCTATAGAGGAAAAATATGCTTGGTTACCCGTTCGTAGTGGTTCAAACAAACGCATCTGGTTAAGCAAATATTATGTCCAACACACATATTATGACGATAACGGTAAGCCGCCTATCAAAGGACCCAGTTGGATTTACATTTATACAAAGAATGAATTTCTTCTAGAACAACTAAAATGAAAACTAAATTTATAGATGCATATATGGATGTTGCAGAACGATTTGCACAACTAAGTTCAGCGACACGTCTACAAGTTGGTGCTATTGTTGTTAAAGACGATCGTATTATTAGTATCGGTTATAATGGTATGCCTACTGGTTGGGATAACTGTTGTGAAGATGTAATAAGAGAAGACGAAGTAGGATTTCAAGTAACAAAAACTAAAGCTGAAGTTTTACATGCAGAAACTAATGCTATTGCTAAATTAGCAAAAAGCGGGGAGAGTGGCTTGGGTGCAACAATGTTTGTTACACATGCTCCTTGTATAGACTGTGCCAAACTAGTCTATCAAAGCGGAATAGCCACTGTGTACTACAAAAACAAATACCGTAGTACACAGGGCTTAGAATTCCTTAATAAGTCAGGTGTTGAAGTTATTCATCACCATAAACTTTAAGAACTTCTTTTACTGCATTGTGTCTTTCAATATCTCCTTGACCAAAGTTGACTATGTCGATATGTGCTGAGTTAGATTGTACTAAACGGTCTGTAAAGTCTATTAAACCGTTATCCTTAATGCGGTCTGCTTGTGCCAAATCACCAGTTACAGCCATTTGACTTTCTTCACCTAGTCGTGTTAGAAGCATCTTCATTTGATTAGGTGTAGCGTTTTGCATTTCATCCGCTAAAATGAACGATTTTTTAAATGTTCGTCCACGCATATATGCTAAAGGCGCAATTTCAATTATACCTTCTTCGATCATACCTTCGATTTGTTTTGCATCAAAGTACTCACGTAGTACATCAAATATAGGTCTTGTCCAAGGCGCCATTTTTTGTTCTAACGTTCCTGGTAAGAATCCTAAATCTTCGTCCACACTTACAGCTGGACGAGTAACAATAATCTTATCAACTGCACCCTCTTTAAAGAGCTTAACTGCGACCTGTACTGCAAGTAATGTTTTGCCCGTACCTGCAGGACCGATTCCAAAGACAATATCTTTGGTGTCATCTAACAGTTTTAATACATATGATTCTTGATTTTTGTTTCTAGGAAGTATTGATACTTCTAGTTTTTTGTGTAAAGGTTTAATATTCACTACATTGTCGTAGCTGTTAAAATTTTGCTTGTTAGCAGTCTTTCTTTTAGCACCCATTAAGTGTCCTCCTTTGGGTTGGTAGTTTGTAAGGACGTAATCTGCAAGGCAAATTATTCCTTACAAAAGTATTTAGTGTAATTACCTCGTGGAAAAAATAGTAGTTAACGATTAAACTCCGATAAATAAGTATAGCAAAGAATGGATTATTAATATGCGTGATGTACTAGATATTATCAAAAATATAGAATCAATATACGATTCAAACACAGCATTTAACGTGCTTAAAGACTTCGAACGAGTCCTCGACGAATTAGACATTTATGTCTACAAAAATTGGAGTGACGGAGAAGTTGTTGAAGGTCCAAAAATTGATAGACATTGGGTTACATGTTCTTTTATGTGGGACGAAGATAACATGCCTGATCCAGATGGTGGAAAAAGACTACTAGATTACGACTGCAAAGTAAAATATGAAAAAACAAGTCTTGTAGAACCGCGCAAAATTGAAAAGCCAGATGACATTCGTCCTGGAACCAAAAAAGGAAAACTAGATAGACGACCTATCTGGATAGTTGAAATTCAAATGCCAAAGAAATTAATAGCAGATATCTATACAGGCTATATTGAAGATGCATTTATTGACCCTACTAATACACCTGAACCAACTCCTGAGCCACAAGCAGCTGAATCTGCAGCTGAAGCTGGAACCGAAGCTGAAACTAATATGGAACAAGCATAATGGGACTGAAAAGAGAAGATTTAAAAGATACAATTGATCATGTAATTGAAATTGACAGTTTCAAAAGTAAAATGGGTTCTGATAAAGATATTGTAACTATAGCATTTAGTACAACTTCTAAAGAAAGCGCAGATGATTTAGCTGGATTTATTGAAAGAGGCTACGAATCTGTATTAGATGCCGATGCTACATCTGGTGAACTTTCCGACGGTTCATACAAAGTGTTTGTAGAAATTGAACGCAGTGACGATATAGGTGAACAAATTATGGAACTTGCCAGTGGCGTAGTAAACTTAGTTGGTAAAGATGACTTTAGATTTCGTTACCATAAAGAATTCCGTAGTCAGCCACTAACATTAGAAGAACTATCAGTAATCCCAACAGATCCAGACTTATATGGCGTAGATAGTGAAATACTTAACGACATGTCAGAGTCAATGAATAACTACACAAACTTTTTTAGTAAAAGTATGGTAGAAAATGTAAACATGTTTGGCAACATGATTACTATTAAAAAAACATATGCAGACCCAATAGCATTTACATTTGTAGACTTTGGGCCAACTGAAAAAACTATTAACAATATCAAAGAAAGTTTTAATCCAAACGACTTCGCAGAAATCATTTTCTTAACTAAGTACTTAGGTGACTATAATATCACCAAATATGGTAGTAAGTTAGCTTTTGATAACAACGGGCAAACATTAGTACTAGAAAGAATAATGTTGTAAAGGATAAAAACATGTTGACAGCAGGACAATTTGCGGATTTATTTCCAAATTGCAAAGATCCAGAGGGATGGGTAGATGCAATGAACGAAGTGTTTCCAAAATATGAAATTAATACCAACCGTAGAGTAGCAGCATTCATTGCACAATGCGGACACGAATCCGGAGGCTGGCGGACGTTTAGTGAAAATCTAAACTATAGTGCTAAAGCACTTGATGCAGTTTTTGGTAAATACTTTGTTAGAGCAGGAAGAAATGCAGAAGATTACGCTAGAAAACCCGAAAAGATTGCAAATGTGGTGTACGCTGATCGTATGGACAATGGTGCTACAGCATCTGGTGATGGGTGGCGTTATCGCGGCCGTGGTCCTATTCAATTAACTGGTAAGGCAAATTATTCAAAATTTGCAGCTGACATGGATGTCGATGTAGTTAATAATCCAGATACAGTATCAGAAGACAAAGAAGTAGCACTTATGAGTGCTATTTGGTACTGGAATTCAAATAACTTAAACCGTTACGCAGATAGTGGGGATATTAAAACTCTTACTAAGCGTATCAACGGTGGTTACATCGGACTTGAAGATCGTATTCATCATTGGGAAATGGCACTAGAAGCACTAGGTGAAGATGTAGAAACACATCACGGTGAAGACGAAGATGACAGTTTTGACTTAGACGATATAGGAGTGTTGCGTAAAGGTGCTCGCGGTGAAGGTGTTAAGATGATGCAGGAAGCATTAGGCATTGGAGCAGACGGTATCTTCGGCGGCGGAACAGAAACTAAACTTAAAGAATGGCAAGCAGCTAACGGTTTAGATGCTGATGGTATTGCAGGTCCTTCTACATTAGGTAAATTACTAGGATAACAGAGCTGAGGCTCGGAGAAATATATGGCAAAAATTATGATTGTAATTATTTTAACAATGAGCGGAATAGGTTATTGGTACTATACTGACACTCAGAATACCATTGCTGTTCTTACAGAGAACAATGCAAAAATGAGCCTAGCAGTTGCAACTAACGAAGAAACAATAAAAACAATGGCGGCGGATTTTGCTGCCGCCAATGAAGAACTCAAAAAAACTAATGCAGAATTTGCAGCTATTAGAAAGCAAAATAATGTATTATCAGACAAACTTGCTAAACATGATTTAGAATTGTTAGCAGCAAACAGACCAGATTCAATAGAACGCCTTATCAATAGGGGATCAGTAAATGCCGCAAGGTGTTTTGAACTGCTTTCTGGGGCAACACTGACGGAGAAAGAGAAAAATGCAAAGAATGAAAAGGCCTTTAACAATGAGTGTCCTTGGCTTTATGACACTTATAAGTCTCGCGGCATGCTCAACAGCACCACAGAGAATTGAAGTAACAAGTAAACCTATTCAAAAACCTGAACTCATACTTCCAGGTGTTGATCAAGTTACAATGCGTAAAATTGAATGGATTATAATTACAGAAGAAAATATGGAAGAAGAAATTGCTAAGTGGACTGCTGGCGGCAAACCGTTAGCAGTATTTGCAATTACTGCACAAGGGTATGAAAACCTCGGGCAAAATTTTAGTGATGTACGAGCATTAGTACAGCAACAACAGCAAATAATTCTTGCATACGAAAATTACTATAAAGCTGCAAATACCGCATTAGATGATGCAGAAATATCAAGACAACAAGAAGAAACAAAAGACGCAGTTGAAGCAGCACAACGCAATACTTCATTAGTTGATAAGCTCAACCCATTTAACGACTAATTTACGATAAATATAGTTGTAGGAGAATACACATGCAACTTATAGATAGTATGTTAAGTGACACACTGTGGATCTATACAAGTATTATAGGAGCACTTTTAGGCGCGGCTTTTCTGGCGTATTTTAGGAATACAAGGGCAGGACTTTGGTGTTATGCAAAGTTCGATACGTTTTTAGATTGGCTAGTTGAACGTTGGGGGCTTACTTGGTTTGAACAGCCAATAGATGCGTGGCGCAAAAAGTATCCTTATGTAACAAAGAAAATAGACGAGTTAGAGGCTCGCATAGCAGAACTAGAGGGAAAGTCAAATGAGTGAAGAAGAAATCAAAAAGACAGGGCATCATCCAGCAGATACAAACGGAGACGGTAAAGTATCTGATGAAGAACATGCAATGTACATGGAGTTTAAACGTAAAGAATTAGAAGATGCAGATGCAATGCGTGATGCACAACGTAATATGGCGTGGTTTGCATTATTTGGTATGTTACTATACCCATTTGCTGTAGTATTAGCAGTTCTGGTAGGACTAGATCAGGCATCAAAAATATTAGGTGACATGGCAGCAACATACTTTGTTTCTGTTGCAGCAATCGTAGCTGCGTTCTTTGGTGGTCAAGCGTTTGGTAAAAATAAGTAATCACTACTAACTTAATATAATAGTTCATACGATAAGTAGTTGTATGGACTATTATTCTATTTTAGGTGTTCAAAAGAACGCTTCCGACAAAGATTTAAAGAGCGCATACAAAAAAGCAAGTATGCAGCACCACCCCGATCGAGGCGGTGACGAAGCCAAATTCAAACAAATCAACGAAGCATACAGTACACTAAAAGATCCACAAAAGCGAGGCATGTACGACCATCAACAAAACGGTGGTGGTCAAGCATTTAATTTTAATGCAGGCGGATTTGAAGAAGCAATGCGTCAAGCAAATGCGCAATATGGAGGCGGGAATCCTTTTGCAGGCTCACCATTTCAAGACATCTTTAGAAATCAACAACACCCGCATCAAAGTAGAACTCCGAGAAATCGTGATATAACACTCGAAGCTAAAATCGAATTAGGTGACGTATTAACTGGTAAAAATTTAATCATACAGTATACGTTGTCAAATAGACATTTAGAAACTGTTAATGTAGATGTGCCGCCAGGGGCAAGAGAAGGTGATACAATAAAATATCAAGGTCTAGGAGATAACGGAGATCCCCGTTTTCCAAGAGGTGATTTACATATAAAGATACGTATACACAAACACCGTAGTTGGGCAAGGGATGGTGACAATTTAATTGCTAAAATGGGTACGAATTTGTTTGACTTTTTAACAGGAGGTGTTATAATAGTTAAAACATTAGATAATAAGGAGATAAAAGTAAATATACCACAGGGAACACATCCGGGTCAAGTGTTTAATATCCCCGGTTACGGAATTCCTAATTTACGTACAGGCAAACGTGGAAACGTTTATATTACTGTTAATGCAAACGTTCCAAAAATAACAGACACAAATCTTTTAAATAAGATAACACAATTAAAAAATGAACTTAAGGATTTATAGAGCATGGTAGAACCAAGTAGCGAGTTAAAACTAGTATTTGATAAAAGTATTAAAGACGCACAAAAATTAAAACATGAATATGTAACATTAGAACATTTGTTATATGCAATGTTTTGCGAGGAAAACTTTGTTAATATTATTACAATGTTTGGTGCTGACGTCGATTACGCTAAAGCTAATCTTGAACATCATCTAAAAACTAACTGCGATGATATCAAAACTGATGCAGATAAATTTAAGCCAAAGAAAACTACTACAGTAGAACGTGTATTAAATCGAGCATTTACTCAGGTTTTATTTGCCGGTCGTAGTCACATTGAATTAACCGATGTATTACTTGCAATGCTTTCTGAAAAGAAAAGTATCTGTACATACTTCCTTGAAAAAGCTGGTATTGAAAAAGTAAAATTTGCTGCATTTATTGATAACGAAGTTATAGATGAGCAAGAAGGCGAAGAAATGTCCGCTGAAGCACGTAAAGCACTACGTGCATTTACAACTAACCTTAACGACGAAGTTAAAAAAGGTAAAGTTGATCCTATTATCGGACGTACAGATGAATTAGAAAAACTAGCACTTGCACTTGGACGTAGAGCTAAAAATAATGTACTAATGGTTGGTGATCCTGGTGTAGGTAAAACCGCAATTGCAGAGGGACTTGCATTTAAAATTGAGCAAGACGATGTACCTAATTTCTTAAAAGAATATAAAGTATACAATCTAGATATCGGTGCTATGCTTGCCGGTTCAAAGTACCGTGGAGACTTTGAAGAACGTTTCAAACTAGTTTTGCAAGGACTTACAAAGCAAGGTAAAACTATTATGTTTATCGATGAAGCGCATATGATCAACGGTGCGGGTGCAGGCGGCCAAGGCAATTCAAACGATCTTGCTAATATGCTCAAGCCTGCACTTACTAAAGGCGATTTGAAAGTTGTTGCTTCAACTACATGGGAAGAATATCGCAAGTACTTTGAAAAGGATCGTGCATTAATGCGTCGATTCCAGCGTGTTACTATTGACGAGCCAACACCTGAAGTAACTAAAGATATATTAAATGGTATTAAAAAGTATTATGAAGACTATCATGCAACTGTAATTACAGAGGAAGCAATCGATGCCGCTGTTAAACTCAGCGTAAAATATCAAAGCGATAAAAAATTGCCAGACAAAGCAATTGATTTAATTGATATTGCATGTTCGCGTTTTAAATTAAACGACGATCATGAAGGTGATAAGATTATTAATGAATCTAATATACAATACGAGCTTTCTAAAATTATTGATATGCCAGCAGAACAAGTTGCTGAAAAAGAAAGTGAAAATCTTATGCACCTTGAAGACAATCTAAAGAAAGTTGTATACGGACAGGATCGAGCAATCGAAAGTATTGTTGATAAGATACTTGTTAGCCAAGCAGGACTAAAGCCAGATGATAAACCAGTAGGTGCATTTGTGTTTATGGGCCCAACAGGCACAGGTAAAACTGAAACTGCAAAAGCACTTGCATCTAATCTAGGTGTTAAACTTGTACGTTTTGATATGAGTGAATACATGGAGAAGCATAGTGTTGCTAAGTTGATTGGTTCGCCTCCGGGATATGTTGGTCATGAAGATAATGCAGGACAGTTAATTACTCGATTGCAAGAAAATCCTAATTGTGTATTGCTTTTAGATGAAATTGAAAAGGCACATCCTGATGTTTCACAAATTTTGTTACAGTTAATGGACAATGGCATGGTTACTGGTAGTAACGGTAAAGAAGCTGATGCACGTAACTGTACACTAATTCTTACAACTAACTTAGGTGCTAAACAAGCAGAGAAAAATGCTATTGGCTTTGGTGAAGAAGAAGAATTTACATACGAAGATACTGAATTTAAACGTTTCTTTGCGCCAGAGTTTAGAAATAGACTTGACGGTGTGATTACGTTTGCTAAATTAGGTAAAGAAGTAATGATGAAAATCGTTGGTAAGTTCTTGCTTGAACTTAAAAATATGGTTATTGATAAAAATATCGATATTACTGTTACTGACGAAGCACTTGATTACTTAGTAGAGAAAGGATTTGATCCTAAAAACGGAGCTCGTCCATTACAGCGTGTGATCGACAAAGAAATTAAACGTCCATTGTCTAGACAAATACTATTTGGTGATTTGAAGAATGGTGGAACAGTTAATATTGACTTTGTTAACGACAATCTAGAGTTAAATGTAGTAAATGAACCCCAAAAAGCCACTGAAACTGTATGATACTCGAAAGTTACACTATGGGGAGTACTTGTATAAACTAGTACTCCGCAATCCTCTCTGTAATATATTTAGAAGTGACTTACAAAAGAACGGCAAATTATCGTATGTTAGAGAACAACTAGATGGTTTAACAGAAATGTATAGGAATAATATTCCTCTTACACGTAAAGCATTTAGAACAGAGCTACAATTAGATGTTGAAGATTATCTAGATGCTAAAGATGTATATTCATGTTTAAAACTTGCGGATGATTATAAACTAAGAGTTTCTCCTTATATGACTCTTATTCTTTACACTAATGACCGTAGTTTATTAGTAAAAATAATAAACAAAGTCCGTGTTAGTGCTGAAGAATTTTGGGAGCCTAAAGATACAAATCTAAAATTATTACAAAAAGAAGAAAATGTAGTAATTGTAAATAGCCTTCCGCAATTCCCATTAAGAGTCTGGTTCAATAATAATAGAGTTCCAAGTGACTTTAGTAACTGGCTAGCCTCTAACAAGGACAAATCACGCATAGGAGATAAAGCATTAATGTGTTTAGAAGAATGTGGAAATCTAAACGGATTTTACATGTACGTGCGAGATGACCGTGTTTTAAACTTAGTTTATTTACTAGCAGGCTGTGCAATACGCCGAGTCGACAAATTGGTTTACAATAACAATATAGATAAATAGTTATATGGCACAGAGTGAAACTATATTATCAGCAAACACACATCCTGGAGACAGTACAACTGAGACTGTGACCGGAGATAAATTTAAAGGCGACGGATACTACGGACGTAGTGACGGATTGCACAGCATACAGTATAATTATACTGGTTTAAAAGGTACTATTACTATCCAAGGAACGCTTGCAGTTACGCCTGTTGACGCTGATTGGTTTGATGTACATACACATGCTGCTGACGTTGAACACGACATAACTGAAAGTAAAATAGCAAGTTTTACAGGAAATCACGTTTGGATTAGAGCTAAAATAGTTTATACAGACGGATCAGTAAATAGCATTTTACTAAATCATTAAGGAATTAAAATGGAATATTTTGTAAGAGTAGTAATGGAAAAGCAGGAAGGTGCTGCCAAGTTAGATGAAAGTATCTTTTCAGAAAGTCAGACGTTTGTATCTGAACAAGACTGTACTATATTCCAAATACCGCTACAAAGAGAATTATCAGAATCAGAAGCAAACGAATATGCTGAAAAACTAGCAAATTATATGTTTGAACAAGGTTATGAAGACTTTGACATTGAAATGGGCCACGAAGGTTCATACGTTGATGAAGAAACATATGATGACGATGATGAGTTTTTTGAAGCATACGGTATGCTACATTACAACTTAGATGATGATCCTATGGACGAAGCAGAGTATCAAGGACGTAAAGTAAAACTTGGTAAACCTATGCAAGGTGACGTTAAGAAGTTTAAGGTATATGTAAAAGATCCTAAAACAGGTAATGTTAAAAAAGTAAACTTTGGACACGGCGGAAGCAGTGTTAAAGGCAAAGCAATGAAGATTAAAAAGTCTAACCCTGCAAGACGTAAGAGCTTTAGAGCAAGACACAATTGTGATAATCCAGGACCGCGTACAAAGGCACGTTACTGGTCATGTAGGAAGTGGTAATATGCGTATTGATGAATTTGCAAATCCTATGGATGACCGATTACCATTTGATGTAGTTGATGATGTATGCATTTACATGCGTAACGATCCTATGTTCTATCGTAAAAGTTTATTTCCAGCAATTATGAAAATGAAAGACTCGTATGATCGAGGTGAAACACCTAATGAAAGTAGTTGTTTGGAAAGCACTTGTTCAGAGGGAATGAATTCTTATTGTAAAAAATTTAAATTAGGTTCTCCTGAAAACGTTTTTAAGCCAGAAGATAAGCAGTTAATTATGGACAAATTATACGGCGAGGAAATGAAGCAAATCAAAGATGGAGCATACTAATGTTTTTGAGAGAACTGTTTGAAGCACCGACAAAGAAGGCAGTTCTTGCATTTGGACGTTTAAATCCTCCAACAATTGGTCATGCTAAATTAGTCGACACTATAACTTCACAAGATGGCGATCACTACCTTTTCTTGTCACAAACACAAAAACCTAAAACAGATCCATTAGACTTTGCTACTAAAATGAAGTTAGCAAAGCAATTCTTTCCTGGCATAAACATCGGACACCAAGCAGTACGTACACCTATACAAGCATTAGAGAAACTACAAAGTCTAGGCTATACTGATATTGTGTTTATTGCGGGCAGTGATAGAGTAGATAGTTTCCAAAAACTATTTGACACTTACAACGGACAACCTGATAAAGCAGGTAATGTTCCTTTTAAATTTAATTCAATTAAAGTAGTAAGCGCAGGCGAGCGTGATCCAGATGCTGACGGTGCTGAAGGTATGAGTGCAAGTAAAATGAGAGCTGCAGCAGCCGCTGGTGATTTAGAATCGTTTGCACAAGGTGCTCCAGATAAGAGACTTGCTAAAACTATGTACGATGCAGTACGCAAAGGTATGGGCGTTGCTGAACCTGCAACAACAGAGCGCGAACTTAGCAAAGGTGAAGAAAAAGAAAAAGAACGTATTGTAAAAGGTATGAAAAAAGGAAAGGCTGGATTTAAAAAGCGTTACGGTAAAGATGCTGACGCAGTAATGTATGCGACTGCAACTAAGATGGCTAAAAAATAATGGATATTGAAAGGCTTAAACAACTAGCAGGGGTAAATGAATTTAAAGGGTATACAGAATACACTCTTGAAGACATGAGCCAAACTGCTACAGAACTAAAGAAAAAAGAAAAAGCAAGTAATATTAAGCCGGGCGACAAAGAATGGTTTGAATTGTGGTTTTCAAAACCTTATATGACAGGACATACTTTTAGAGGACGTAATAAGAAGTGAGTAAAATAAAAAAGTGGTGGAACGAGTTTTGGCGCGAAGAATACGAACTTATTATTTGGGTAGCTGATACAGTAACAGTACATCAAGATGGTGCTAGAACTGAAACTTGGAAGGAAAAAAGATATAGAGCAAAGAAGTTAGTTAAAACTAGCCCAAAGCACTTTGTTTTTATAGACATGAATCAACGTAGAAATGAAATTAAATTTTTAAAATCTGTTGATTTTCATGTAATTAAGGTTTGGTAGTATGAAAGTAAAAGACATTACAGAAGGCGTAGGACGCATTACTAAACAGAATCAAACTGTTGATGTAGGTCCTGATGAAGTTACTAAACAGGCTGCTAAGTTTGGTAATAAAGTAGACAAAGACGGACGTCCGCCTACACTAAGTAAAAAAGTAAAAGGTAGTTCAACTAATGTTGCATTTAACTTAGGTATGGTTGAAGGTAAACAAATACCAAATCCAAAAAATACATTTTTATCTAAGTCTGACACTGCATACGACTTTATACGTGTAGGCAAAAGTATTTCTAACTTATCAAATGCTAAGAAAAGTGATAATAGAGACGAACCTGATGTAATGATTGTTCCGTTTGGCGGTAAGAAAGAAAAAGACCATCTTAAGAAAGGTCTTAAAAAAGCAGGATACAAAACACAGGATGCTGATAAGCCTGGTGATGATGCACAAGTAGA
>Ga0228631_1000208_pt1 | contig 36615 bp, 30 predicted proteins | sample 39DmetaG_FD_183049 | JGI IMG/M metagenome (GOLD analysis project Ga0228631, IMG submission 183049) | Seawater microbial communities from Monterey Bay, California, United States - 39D | ecosystem: Environmental > Aquatic > Marine > Coastal | place: USA: California | collected 2016-09-28
GTAAATATATACAACTCATCATTATAAAAAGTTAAACTTTCAGCATCAAAGTATAAATCTGTTTTTTCTGGTGGGAAAGCAGTTTGTTCGTTGTATGAAATATTAATTTTTTCAGAAGGGATTAATTTTTTTGTAAGGATATCTTTCGTACTTACTTTATAAATTACTAGATCTTTCCTATCGTTATCGTTATTCCCATTATCAGCAATATATAAATATTCTTTTCCATCATAAGTTATGTCCTCCCAATCTATGTTGGTAGCACCATCAATTAAAACGGTATGTAATAAGTTACCTTTAACATCCATTAAATATAACTTTGGAGCATGCCCCCCATCATTATGTCCAACCATTATGGTTTCATTAATAAAAGTTAATCCTGAGATTTCTTTTAAATCTTCTGATAAAGTTCCAACTTTCTTCTTTTGAGCAAAAGACAAATTGAAAGAAAATAAACTTATAATTAATAAACTGAGCGTAAAATAATTCTTTTTCATAATTATGGAGATTAAACGTTTAACTAAATATAATTAATTTATTTGACAAATATGCGAACTATTTCAATTTTTCTATCGCTCACCTGTTCTATTTCTATGTCGTAATTTTCTAGTGGCAAAACCGTACCAGTTTCTGGAATTGTTTCAAGGGAGTGAATAATTAACCCCCCTAAGGTTTCGTACTCATCGGATTCAAGGAGATCAAGGTTGTACGTTTCATTGACATAATCAATATCCACCCTACCTGAAAAACGGAATTCATTTTCATTGACTTTCTCTTCTAACCAATCTTCAACATCGTGTTCATCTTTGATCTCACCAAAAATTTCTTCCACAACATCTTCTATAGTGATTAGGCCAGCTGTACCTCCATATTCATCCACTACAACAGCTATATTTCCCGACTGTTTGGTAAACAATTCTAATAACTCTTTACCAGGAATTGCTTCAGGAACGAAAGAAATAGGAAGCATAATTTGTGTGATGGATTCAGGCTTTTTAAACATTGCGAAAGAATGAACGTATCCTATAATGTTGTCTATCTGATCTCTATAAATTAAAACTTTAGATAATTTTTCTTCGATAAATAATTCTTTAAGTTTCTCTATTGATTCGTTCAATTCAATTGCAACAATCTCGGTTCGAGGTATCATGCAATCTCTAGCTTTAATATTTGAAAAATCTAAAGCATTTTGAAGAATTTGCATTTCATTTCCGAAATCTTCTTCTTCTTTTATTCTATCGCTTAAATCTTGAACGTAATGCTCTAAATCAACTTTAGAAAACACTTTTTTTCCTTCTTCTTCTGTTTCAGCTTTCAATAATTTAAGAAAGAAATTACTGACAAACATTACAAAAATAGTAGGGATATAAAGAATCCAATATAAAATCAAGGTAGGAATTGAAGTGAATTTCAAAAATCCGTTGGGATTGATTTGCACCAATGCCTTAGGAAGAAATTCAGCCGTTACGAGAACCAATAAAGTAGAGAACAAAGTTTGAAAAAAAAGGATTAATCCAGCGCTTTTTATTCCCCACTCCATAATAATTGGATCTAAAAGACTTGCTGCTGAAATACCAAAAATTACCAAAGCAATATTATTTCCTAAAAGGAGCATCGCTATAAAATGGGATTCATCTTTAAAAAATGTCCCCAAAATCCTTCCATTAATCGTTCCCTTCGACCTATCTAATTCTACTTTCAATCGGTTAGAGGAAATGAAAGCAATTTCCATTCCTGAAAAAAATGCCGAAAAAATAAGCGTTATAAAAATTATTAAAAGCTCGGGGTCCATTTAATTTTTAGAATTTAACTTTCTACAAGACATCAAAACCAATGTCTTTTCTGTAGTATGAATTATCAAATTCAATCTTTTTAGCCGATTCGTAAGACTTCTCTAGAGCTACAGATATATTTTTGCCATAGGAAGTAACAGCAAGAACTCTTCCTCCCGAAGTAAGAACTGCTGGTCCGTCTGATTTTGTACCAGCATGAAAAACAAGACTATCTGTAACAGCATTTAAACCATAAATCTGCTTCCCTTTTTCGAATGCTTCTGGATAACCTCCAGAAACCATCATTACAGTACAAGCACTTCTATCGTCAAAAAGAACATCACTTTCAGATAAAGTCCCAGAAGCAACACCTTCAAATAAATCTAAAATGTCTGATTTAAGTCTTGGAATCACTACTTCTGTCTCAGGGTCTCCCATTCTGCAATTGTACTCAATAACATACGGTTCACCTTTTACATTAATTAAACCAAAAAAGATGAATCCTTTATACTTAATCCCTTCTTTTTTAAGTCCCTTAACGGTAGGGATTATAATTTGATTTTTAATTTTTTCTTTAAAAGTAGCATCAGCAAAAGGCACTGGTGAAATTGCACCCATACCTCCTGTGTTTAAACCTGTGTCTGCTTCTCCTATTCTTTTGTAATCTTTTGCTTCTGGTAAAATCTTATAAGACTCTCCATCCGTTATAGCAAAAACAGAAAGTTCAATACCACTTAAAAACTGCTCAATAACTACTCTAGAACTTGCTTCACCAAATTTAGCATCGGCTAACATGTTCTTTAATTCTTGTTGTGCCTCTTCTAAAGTATCTAAAATTAACACGCCTTTTCCAGCAGCCAAACCATCCGCTTTTAAAACATAAGGAGGGTTCATTGTTGCTAAAAAATCACATCCTTCTTGTAAAGTATCCTTAGTGAAGGTTGCATACTTTGCTGTTGGAATATTATGACGCATCATAAATTGCTTCGCAAAATCTTTACTTCCTTCCAGTTGAGCTCCTTCTTTATTTGGCCCAATAACAGGAATATTCTTTAAATCAGAATCATTTGAGAAGAAATCGCTAATTCCTTTGACTAATAAGTCTTCAGGACCAACAACCACCATATTAATTTCCTTTTCTAAGACGAAAGATTTTAAAGCATCAAAATCAGAAGTATCTATTGCAACATTTGTTCCATGGGCTTTAGTCCCTGCATTTCCAGGAGCAATAAATAATTCTTCTAAAGAAGAGCTTTGTGCAATTTTCCATGCTAAAGCATGCTCTCTTCCTCCAGATCCAAGAAGTAATATTCTCATTTTATAGTAGTGTTTATTTACAGAATTTTAATAATGATTCAAAGATTGCTTTTCCATCTTCATTTGCAAAAAGATGATCAGCAGCTCTTTCTGGGTGAGGCATCATTCCAAACACATTTTTATTTTCGTTTGTAATACCTGCTATATTTAATAGTGATCCATTAGGATTAGATGCAGCATCTAAACTCCCTTCTTCATCACAATATTGAAATATAATTTGGTCGTTAGCCTCTAACTGTTTCAACACCTCATCTGAAGCGAAAAACCTTCCTTCCCCATGAGCGATAGGAATTTTGTATGCTCTATCTTCAAGTCCGTTTGTAATAGCGCCAGAATTTGCTCCAGGTTTGATGTAAGAATTTTTACAAATAAACTTTTGGTTATCGTTATGCAATAAAGCTCCTTCTAACAAACCTGACTCTGTTAATATTTGAAATCCATTACAAATACCAAGAACATACCCACCATTGTTTGCATGCTTTATTACTTCTCCCATAATTGGTGAAAGTTTAGCTATTGCACCTGAACGTAAATAATCTCCATAAGAGAAACCTCCTGGCAAAACAATAAAATCAACCCCTTTTAAGTCGGTATCTTTGTGCCATAATTTTTCAACTTCTTGTCCTAAAATATCTTGAAGAACATATACCATATCCTCATCGCAATTAGAACCAGGAAAAGTAACTACACCAAATTTCATAGAATAATATTTTTTAAAAGGAAAACAAACTCCTTATCTTAATTTCACAGCGTAAAAATAGTAAATATAAGGAAGTAAAATGCGCTAGATTTAAATTATTTGTTGGTTATTTTTCAACTTTTTTGAAGGAATGTTCCACTCTTTTGAGTATTCTTTTTATCTTCAATTTGAATTTAACTTAAAATCACTTCATAACATTCAAAATTACACATCATGTTAGAAAAAGTAAACCTCGAAAAAGTACTATTTTTAGATATTGAAACAGCGCCACAAACCTACAAGTTAGAAGATCTTGACGAAGCGAAAAAAAGTCTTTTTAGCTCGAAAACACGTTTTATTCATCAAGGAGAAGAGGCGGCTTTGGAACAAGCTTATAATGATAGAGCAAGTATTTTCGCTGAGTTTGGTAAAATTATTTGCATTTCTGTAGGGTTTGTTCACCACAATTCGATAGGAGAAAAACAAATTCGAATGAAATCTTTTTATCATGACGATGAAGAAACCTTATTGAAACAATTTGTAGAATTACTGAACAACAATTACAACACTCCTTATCACATTTTATGCGGACATAATGCTAAAGAATTTGACTTCCCTTATATCTGCAGAAGATTACTCATCAACGGTATTAAATTGCCAACTATTTTAGATATTGCAGGAAAAAAACCATGGGAAATTAGTCACTTAGATACTATGGAATTGTGGAAGTTTGGGGACTATAAATCGTTTACTTCCCTTCCTTTATTGTGCAATATCTTTAATGTTCCAACGCCAAAAGACGATATCTCAGGAGCTGATGTAGCTAGAGTGTATTATGAAGAAAACGACCTTGAACGCATTAAAGTTTACTGTGAAAAAGATGTCGTTGCTTTGATTCAAGTTTTTCTGAAATTTAGAGGAGATGCTTTGGTGGAGGAAGATAATGTGAAGTATTCTTGAGTTTTTTGAATCTTGTAAGAGAGTTCAAGAATTAATGCCAATCCTATTCCCTATTTCAAAATATAGGCCTATTTTTGTAACATGAGCGAAAGAAAAGGAATAGCAATTTTAGGATCAACTGGTTCGATTGGGACACAAGCTTTGGAAGTGATTGAAGCTTATCCAGAAATGTTTGATTTACAAGTTATCACAGCACATTCTAATGCGGATTTGTTAATAGAACAAGCTATAAAGTTTCAACCAAATACGGTGGTGATCGGAGACGAAGCCAAATACGAAAAGGTAAAAACTGCCCTTTGGGATCATGACATTACCGTTTATACCGGAGTTGAAGCGCTTTCGCAAGTAGTTGAATTTCACGAAGTGCATACGGTCTTAACTGCTTTAGTTGGTTATGCTGGTTTGAAACCTACAATTGCTGCTATTCTAGCTAAAAAAACAATTGCGCTTGCAAACAAAGAGACCTTAGTAGTAGCTGGAGAATTGGTAACGAAACTTGCTCGTGAAAATGGAGTAAACATCTACCCAGTTGATTCTGAACATTCCGCTATCTTTCAATGCTTAGTTGGAGAGTTTCATAATAAAATTGAAAAAATATACTTAACTGCTTCTGGTGGACCTTTTAGAGGTTACACAACTGAACAATTAAAAACAGTAACCCTAAAACAAGCATTAAAACATCCAAATTGGGCAATGGGAGCTAAAATCACTATTGATTCAGCTTCCATGATGAACAAAGGATTAGAAGTGATTGAAGCAAAATGGTTGTTTAACCTAAAGGCAGAACAAATTGATGTAATTGTTCATCCTCAGTCAATTGTACATTCCTTGGTTCAATTTGAAGATGGAAGCATGAAAGCACAAATGGGGTTACCAGACATGAAACTTCCTATTCAGTATGCTTTAACTTTTCCAGATCGTTACAAAACAGATTTTCCTCGTTTTAATTTTATGGATTATCCTCAACTAACATTTGAACAAGCAGATAAAAAAACGTTCAAAAACCTTGAATTAGCTTATCGAGCGATGGAAATGGAAGGAACTGCTGCTTGTATATTGAATGCAGCAAATGAAATTACTGTCGATGCATTTTTAAATGAAAAAATTTCATTCTTGGATATTTCTCGAATAAACGAAGAAACATTAGAAAATTGTACATCTAAACTTCATCCGACCTACGAAGATTTCGTTCAAAGCGATTTGGAAGCAAGAGAATTTGCTCTTAAAAAAATAGAAGAAATTAAATAATCTTTAATTCTTTTAAGGTATTCTCAAAAACCTCTTTTGTAAGCGGTTTCTTCAAGAAGTGTTCAATGGTTGGTGTTTTATCAAACTGTTCTATATCCTTAATAAATTTTGAATCGCTTAAAATAATGAGGTGAGGCTGAAGTTCAATATTATTATCTTCAAAAAGCTCATCTATTAGGTCAATTAATTCAAACCCATCGTAATCTGGCATGTAAATATCTACAAGCAAAATACTTGGTAAATCTTCTCGTTTCGAAATTTCTTCTTTTAAAAAATCTAACGCATCTTTACCAGTTGATTTAATAATTACATCATTAAATAAACCCGTAGAACTTACAGTAAACTTATTTATAGAAGATGAAATTGCATCATCGTCAATTAGAAGTATTTTATTAGGGTTTAATTTCATTGAAGTGTTAATATTAACATAAAAAAACAAGGTCCTGTTAAGAATTAAGTATAATTTAAATATACAATTATTCTGAGATTTAAACAAAAAATCAAAAAAAATAATTAAATTACAGTGTAATATTACTTCTAATTAATTTAACACGACTTTATTTATTTTTAAAAGTAAACCTTTAACAGAATAAAATGGAAAAATTCAAAATAATGACCGTAGAAGACAATGAATTGTTTTCGATGATAATTGATTATATGTTGGAGGGAAATACGAATTATGAAGTGCTGCATGTAAGCAGTGGAGAAGATTGTTTAAGACAATTAGACTTCGAACCTAAAATTGTTGTTTTAGATTATGCTTTACCCGGAATAAATGGCTTAGAAGTATTAAAAAAAATAAAAGAACGATCCCCAAAGACAAAAGTCATTGTTCTTTCAGGTCAACAAAATGTTCAAGTAGCTGCAGATTTTATAGAAAATGGAGCAATTGAATACATACAAAAAGATAATAATGCGATTGAGAAACTAGTAAGGTACATCAATTTAGAAAGAGAAAAAATTTCTAAAAGCAATTAAAATATGAAAAATCCGATTCCAAATAATGAAAATGACAGGTTAAAAGCTTTAAAACGTTATAATGTTTTAGATACTTTATCAGAGGAAGAATATGATAATATTACAAAATTAGCATCTTCTATCTGTAATGTCCCAATTGCTCTTATTTCTCTTATTGATGAAAAAAGACAATGGTTTAAATCAAAAATTGGATTAGGTGTAGAGGAAACAGCACGTGAAATATCATTTTGCCAACACGCAATTATGAAAGATGATATTTATGAAGTGAAAAATGCTTTAAAGGATGATGAGTTTAGGACCAATCCTTTAGTAACAGGGGATCCGAATATACGCTTTTATGCAGGTGCACCTTTAACAACTCCTGATGGATATAACATTGGAACCTTGTGTGTGATAGACACAAAAAAAAATGAGTTAAGTCCAGAACAAAAAAATGCTTTGCAACTTTTAGCAAAACAAGTTATAGCACTTTTTCGATTGAGGGTTAAAAATAATCATTTAAAAATTGAAGTAAGCTCTTTATTTAATGAAACATTTTTCAATTTATCTAATGACTATTTATGCATAATAGATAGTACCGGTCATTTTGTTAAAACTAGTCCAAGATTTAATGAAGTATTAGGTTATTCTGAAGAAGAGTTGTATTCTCAACCTTTTGTGAATTTTATTTCAAAAAATGACTTAGAATATACTGAAGAAGCGTTAAAAGATATTTTTAATGGTGTTGAAGTCAACAACTTTATCAATAGGTATGTTAAAAAAGATGGATCAGAAATAATTTTAAGTTGGAATGCTTCATTCAATTCGGATACAAACCTTATATATGCAAGTGCAAGAGATGTTACGGAGGATCATCGACAATTTAACGAACTAACTGAGTTAAACGGTTTACAAAACTCAATATTAGATGGTACAGATTATGCGATAACATATACTAATACCTCAGGAGTAATTAAAAAAATAAATAAAGCTGCTTTACGATTATTAGAATATGAGAAAGATGAAGTTATAGATTTATTAACTCCAGCAACTTTTCATGATAATGAAGAAGTATTGAAAAAATCTAAATTACTCTCTAAAGAACTTAAAGTAGATGTACAACCTGGATTTACAACTATCATTGTAAAAACAAGATTAACCCAAAAGGCAGATAGTAGTGAATGGATTTATATTTCTAAAAGTGGGAAAAAAACACCTGTTTGGTTGTCTGTGACTTGTATCAGGGATAAACAAAATAATGTACTAGGTTATTTAATGATTGCTCAAGATTATTCAAAGAAAAAAGAACTTGACAATCAATTACTTAAAGCAATTGAACTTGCAGAAAATGCTGTAAAAACAAAAGACAACTTTCTTGCAAATATGAGCCATGAAATTAGAACTCCTATGAATGCGATGATAGGATTTACTAACCTTCTACTTCAATCTAACCCTACGAGTGAACAAAGAGAATATATCGGTAATGTAAAAGAAGCTGGAGATAATTTAATGGTCATTATTAATGATATTTTAGACCTTTCAAAAATAGAATCTGGAAAATTAACAATTGATAAATATCCTTTTGATTTAGAAAAAACAATTAAACACGTTTATAACCTTCTAAAAGTAAAAGCAGATGAAAAACAATTACATTTTAAACTTGAACTAGATAAAAACATACCGAAATTTATTAAAGGAGACAAAGGACGTATTAATCAAATAATAATGAATTTAGCGGGTAATGCAATTAAATTTACCCAGAAAGGAGAAGTTAAAATTTCAACCCATTTAATTGAAAAAACGAATAAAAAAGCAACGTTAAAGTTTGCTATAAGCGATACTGGCATAGGTATCTCTGAAGATAAAATCAATACCATCTTTAACCGTTTTTCTCAAGGAGAAGAAAACACTTCTCGAAGATTTGGAGGAACAGGTTTAGGTTTAAATATTTGCAAGCAATTAGTTGAACTACAAGAAGGAGAATTATTCGTGAAAAGTACATTAGGAAAAGGTTCCGAATTTTACTTTAATCTAACCTTTGACATTCAAGAAGAATCAATAAAATCGAGCCAAGAAAAAAACATTGACGTACCAAACGAACAAAAAACACTAATTTAAAAGTTCTTTTGTGTGAAGATAACCTTATGAATCAAAGACTTACTGAAATTGTAGTTAAAAATTTTGGTTTTGAAATTGATATCACTGAAAATGGAGAAGAGGGTATCAAATTACTTAAAACAAATCCTTACGATGTAATTTTAATGGATTTACAAATGCCCATTTTAGATGGTTATCAAGCAACAAAGTTTATTCGTCAAGAAATGAAATCTAATATTCCTATTATTGCAATGACTGCTCATTCAATGGTAAGCGAAGAAGAAAAGTGTCTTGAATTAGGAATGAATGGTTATGTTCCTAAACCATTTACAAAAGAAAATTTATTCAATAAAATAAATGAAGTAGTGCGTAATCAATCTACTCGAATAGTTTCCGAGAATGAAATAGAACAAATTAATAGGCGCAAAATTGATTTATCTTATTTACAAGAATTATCTCAAGGAAGTAAGCAATTTGAAAAGGAAATGATTGAGCTATTTATTAGACAAGTCCCTGCTGATTTAGACCTTTTAGAAAATGCTTTAACTCAAAATAATTACAAAAACATACAAGGGTTCGCTCATAAAATAAAATCTTCTCTCTCCATCATGATGCTTGAGGAACTTCGTGAAAAATTCATTCTCATCGAAAAAAATGGACATGAAGAACATTCAACTGAAAGTTCATTAAATGAAATTCATTCCATTAAAATTCGATTAACAGAGGTTATTTCTTTATTGAAAAACGTACTTTTAGAGGATTATAAAGATTTTTAATGAAAACGACTAAAAAACAAATTTATATTGTTGAGGATAACGAAATTTATGCAAAACAACTTGAATTTATTATAAAAAATGAACTAGATAGAAATTGTGTTATTTCTATTATTTCGAATGGGAAGGATTTGTACAAAAAGATTTCCGATAGCAAAATACCAGATGTTATTATCATGGATCATTTTTTAAATGAAAAGGAAGAGTTTTTAGGGTTTGATATCCTGCTAAATTTAAAAAATAGATACCCAAATATTTTAATGATTTTACACTCTTCCCAAGAAGATATAGACCTTGCGATTAATGTTGTTAAAAGTAATAAATGCCTTTACATTGCTAAAGGGAAAGAAGGGTTCGATAGAATTACAAAAGCATTATTCCTGTTTTTTGAATCCGCATCAAAAAACCTTGAACACTCTTAATGTATTCCAATGAAATATTTTCAATTAATTATAGTAATTACCCTGCTTCTATCTTGTCAACATTCTAAAAATACCAAAAAAGAAAAAAAGACAGATAAAGCGTATCTAAAATTAAACCTAAAACAAGCTGAACGTTTGGTAAGTTTGCCTTTAAAGTGTATCCAGCAAGAGTACCCTAATAAGTTAATGCAAACCTTAAACGACAGTTCAGATCTGCTTTCTCCTGAAGTTCTACATCCTGCATTTTATGGTTGTTTTGATTGGCATTCATCTGTTCATGGACATTGGCTGATGGTAACTTTATTAAAAAGATTTCCTAAAATTAAACAAGAGCAAGAAATTAGGAACAAACTGAACCAACAATTAACGAAAGAAAACATTCAAAAAGAAGTTGCTTATTTTAGTCGTAAATATGCTGGTTCTTTTGAACGAACTTACGGGTGGGTATGGCTATTAAAATTACAATACGCTCTTTCTACTTTTGAGGATAAAGAAGCAAAAGTATGGGCTAAAAACTTACAACCTCTATCCGATCTAATTGTAGATAAGTACATGGACTTCTTGCCAAAATTAAATTACCCTATCCGAACGGGAACACACTCTAATACTGCTTTCGGATTAACATTTGCATACGATTACGCTTTATTGACCGCTAATCAAAAATTGCAAAACCTTATCATGAAGCGAGCAAAAGATTTTTACTTAAACGATAAAAAATCACCAATTGCGTACGAACCAAGTGGATATGATTTTCTTTCTCCAACATTAGAAACAATGGACTTGATGCGAAGAATTTTATCAAAAGTTGATTTTTATAATTGGGTGAAAAAATACCTTCCACAAATTCTATCCAAAGATTTTAAATTAGAAGTTGGAAAAGTAAGCGATAGAACGGATGGACATTTAGTACATTTAGATGGAGTTAATTTCAGTCGAGCTTGGTGTTTGTATGGCTTAGCTCATCATGATGTCCGATTTAAACACTTAATACCTTTAGCAGATAAACATTTAGCCCATTCTTTACCTTCTGTTGTTGATGGCGATTATATGGGAGAACATTGGCTGGCTTCTTTTGCATTACAAGCGTTGATAGAAAAAGAAAGTGGTGCTTATAATATTAGTAATAATCTTTTGGTGAAAGGAAAATAATGTAGGGTGCTTAATTTTTAATGGTTAATTGAATTTATCATATAAGGCAAACACCATAAAATAAAATACTCTTTTTAAACGTTACATTATAAACATATGTAACTACTATAATTACTTATTCTGTAAAAAAGAAAAACAACATAAATTTAATGATTTCTAAAAACAAAAAAGCCTCCCATAAATGAGAGGCTTTAACAAAGGATATCCCTTTAATTTATTTTAATCCTAATTTCTTTTTAACATCTTTAGAAATACCATCTTTATGTAAGAATACATTGATTGTTTTGTATTTAAAGTAGTTTTCAGAAACGTAGAAGAATCCTTCTGGGTAATTCCCTGTTCCCCAAGAATTTTTCACTAAAAAATAGTTTTTACCATTTTGATCTGTGTACAACCCAACAATGTGCATTCCGTGATCATCAGTCGTTGTTTTGTTATCATACCCTTCTTGACGAATCTCAGCAGTAATTTCTAATTCTTTTACTGGCTCTAAGAATGCATTTGAAATTTTATCAGCTCCTGCATCCGAAAAGTTTTTGTTATCTCTTCCTCTAACTTGAACAGTTGAAATATCTTCAGGAACGATTGCGATACCATTTTTAAAACTGAATCCTTTTTCAGAAACATCAGCTCCCCATGCAACAGTATATCCTTCTTTTAATGCATTTACAGTTACATTCATTAAATCATCTAAGTTTACATTGTAACAAGTTCCCCAAGCCCAATTATCTTGAATTGCTAAGTGACATTTAGAGTTCATTGGGTGATTCGTAAGTGAAGTTACAGAAACATAATCTTCCATATTTAATTCTAATGAAGAAGCAAAAGATTTTGGCGTGTATTTTTTACCATCGTACTCAAATTCAGTAACATCTTTACCGAAATACGCATCTAAGATTCCATTCATTGCAGGTTTCCAAGCTCCTGTTAATGGCTTGTTTCCTTTACGATCAATGTATTTTAGTAAACCATCCATCGCACCATCTAAAACACTAAACATTTCACTATGGTTGTATGTTTCTTGCCCTGGTAATAAACCTGTGTAAACAGATTGAGGAACGATTCCGTAATTTCTAATCACATAAGGAATATCGTGAAATGCTCCACCTTGAGAAAAGTTAATTTTTCCATCCATACGAACGTATTTTTCAGCTTTTCCTTCGTATGCTTTACGAGAGATATACATTTGAGAAAGAATTGGTGCATCTTTCATCCCTTTTCTCATTAATTCAGACTCAAAGAAAGATAATGCAGAAAAGCTCCAACATGTACCTGTTCTCCCTTGACTTAAAACTGGAGTGGCATCTAAATGCGCTACTTTTGTAAATCTGTACTTACTGTTTTCAGCATTAGTTATCGTATCTTGTGCTGAAACTACAGCTACAAAACCAATAAATAAGAAACTTAATATTGTTTTTTTCATATTTAAAAAATCTTTTAGTTTTCTCAAATATAAGCATTGTATTTATTCTATTCGATAACTTTTCTTCTAGTGGTGAAAATCAAAGATGAATGGTTTTGGTAATGGTTAAATTGAAAAACGGCTTCAAATTACGAACAATTCTGAGGCAATATAATCCGCTTTTAACCTTCCTTCCTTTGTTAACCTTAAGTTTTCTTCTTCTTCCACAACCCATTCGTTTGCAATAAAAGTATTTAAGGTATTTTGAAAGGCAATTGAAAAAGGAAGTATTTCTTTTAACTTTTTGATATTTACACCAAATTTTGTTCTTAGTCCTACCATTAATAGCTCATTGAACTGATTTGCTTTAGACAAGACCTCAATTTCATCCCATTTTTCATTGTTCGTAATCTTCTTAATGTATTGCTGGTTATTAGAAATATTCCAACTCCTAGAAGCCCCATTAAATGAATGAGCAGAAGGACCTATGCCTAAATAATGTTTACCAAACCAATAGTTTGAGTTATGAACGGAATGTTTACCCGGTTTAGAAAAATTAGAAATTTCATACTGTTCCAACCCATTTTCAGCCAAAGTTTCTATCAAAAGGTTGAACTGATCGCTTTGTTCATCTTCTGTTGCAGGTTTAATTTTATTATTTTTTACCATTTGGTGCAAAGACGTTTTCTCTTCCACCGTTAAGCAATAAGCTGAAACATGAGGTACCTTCATGTCGATAACATGTTGAATATTTTTCTTCCAATCTTCAGTAGAAAGGTTTGGTAAACCATAGATTAAATCAACACTTAGGTTATCAAATCCAGCTTTTTGTGCCATAGAAACACAATTTAATGCTTCTGTGCTATTGTGCGCACGGTTCATCCAACGTAAATCTTCTTCTCGAAAAGATTGTAAACCAATACTTAAACGGTTAACTCCTATATCCTTCCAGTCTTTTAAATTATGTTCGTTTATATCATCTGGGTTTGCTTCCACTGTAAATTCAAGGTCTACACTAATGTTAAAAGTGTTTTGAATCGTATTTAAAATCTTTTCAAATTCATTTTTCGTTAATAAACTCGGAGTTCCACCACCAAAATAAACAGTTTCAATTGTTTGATGAGCTAAGTAATCTTTTCTATAAATAATCTCTTTGCAAATTGACTCTATCATCTCAGTTCTGTACTTATGAAAAGTAGTACTAAAATGAAAATCACAATAAGAACACTTCTGTTTACAGAAAGGAATATGCACATAAATACCAGCCATGTTTGTAAAAGTACATAATGAAACGACAAAATAGAAAATTGAAATTAAATTTTCCTTAACTTCGCTTCCGTGGTTAAATTATTTTTAAGTAATCGTTCTATTGTACTCTTTCTATTACCATTTGTAATAGTTGCCTACATATTATTTAATCATTATTCCGACTATTATCTTTTCTCAGAAGTTTCCAACTTTGGTTTTTGGGGAACAAACATTGGGTTTAACTCTTTTTATTCGCAACTATTTGCGAGTCTTTTAGTGATTGCTAATGCAATTGGAATAAACGCCATCTTTAACTGGAACCAATTTTTGGAAAGAAATAGTTTTATGCCTTCTTTACTTTACGTAGTATTGATGAGCTTTTACCATTCTTTTTATGAAATTGATGGTTTATTAATTTCACACACCTTCTTAATTCTTAGTTTATACCAATTATATTTTCTGAGACAAAACGAAGATGGACGAAAATCGGTTTTTAATGCCGCTTTTTTTGCTGGAGCAGCGTCTACTTTTTATCCCCAATTGATCGGTTACCTTCCTTTTTACTTTTTAATGATTTGGAGTATCCGTCCATTTATCATTCGAGAAACCATATTATGTATAGCGGGATTTATCGTTCCACTAATTTATGGAAGCTTTTATTTAAAATATACAGGAACATCAATTGACACTTCTCTTTTCAGGGTTTCTACCAATTTTCAACGACAACAATTTGACTTTTTAGTGACTTCAGGAATCTTCCTTTTATCATTAATCTTGAGTTTTGTAAGTATTCAGGCACATATAAAAAAGAGTTCCATACGACTAAAAAAACTAACCCGAATCCTTTGGTGGTTTGTTATCTCTGGTTTAATTATCGGTATTATAGACTTTATTATTTACAACCAGATTCAACGATTTAGTTTAATCATGATTCCTTTGGCATTCTTTTTAACGTTCTCTTTTTCGCACAAAACCTTAAGCGCTGTAGCCATCGGATTATTTTACATTACCCTAAGTTATTCCTTCTTAAAATTCTTTTTATAGCTTTTAATCGCATTTTTAAGTCTATTTTTTCGAAATTATTGTATTTTCGTAACTACTAAAGTACATACAGATGATACCAAGAGTTCAATACAAAGACTTAAAAGAAAAGATAGCAAGCAACAAATTATTATTGGTTAACGGTCCAAGAGCCGTGGGAAAACAAACGATAATAAATGAAATCTTATCTGCTACTGGGTTACCTTTTTTGGAATTAAACGGAAAAGATAAACCTACTAAAAAAGAATTTGAAACCGTAGACTCTAATTCTCTAAATGCCATTTTTGGAGGTCATCGTTTTATTGTTATTCACGAAGCGCAATACCTGGAGAAGTTACAAACTATCATTGAAGAGGTACTTTCCAGCGATTGGAACATTACTTTAATTTTAGCTTGTTCCTACGAACCAGTAATGGATGAAGTGCTAAGGGAAGTTTTACAATTACAGGGATTGGAAGTACAATTAATGCCTCCTACTTTTTATGAATTAGCCCAACATAATGGGTTAACCAATGAAGAGAAATTACTGGAACAACGCTTAATTTACGGAAATTATCCTGCAGTAGTTGCTGATTTAGATAACGCCGAAAACACTTTAAAAGAACTTGTTGAAGAAGTGATTTTTACGAATCTAGGTGTAACCGATAGAATCAACAAAGGAGATAAATTAACCCGAATGCTACAATTATTAGCATTTGAAGTTGGTAATGCTATTTCGTATAATGACATTGGAGATCGTTGTGGATTAGATAATGAAACAGTTGAACGCTATATCGACTTATTAGAAAAATCATTTGTATTGATCAAGCTTCCTTCTTATTTCAATGAGAACCGTTACGAATTGAAAAAAGGACACGTGATTTATTTTGTTGACAATGGAATTAGAAACGTTTTAATCAACAATTTCAATCCAATGATATTGCGCAACGACTGGGATCAAATTTGGAAAAATTGGTTAGTTTCTGAACGCATCAAATGGAATAAAATGAACCATAAAGAGGTTTCCTATTTCTTCTGGAAAACACATACCAAACAAATCATGGACTTCATCGAGATTGAAAATGGAAACGTAAGTGCCTACAAAACATCTTGGGAAAAAAGAAAGAAAATGAAGTTCCCTGCAAGTTTTATAGAAGCCTACCCAGAAGCTAAAACGTTTACATTGAACCGTTCGACTTATTGGGGTTTTTTGACAAAAAAGTAGATTGGATACTAGATATTAGATTTTAGACATAAGATTCAAGATATAAGACTTTAAGACTGAGGAAAAGGTATTGAAAAAACATCCACATCAACAGTTGTCGGAAAGCAAATGCGTAAGATTGATAGAAGTAAGTGGAGTGTATCCTTCAAAGTACGGCTTAAAATATTCTTTAAAAATTCCTTTATTTTTACTAAATTCGTTACTATGGAAATAAAGTTTAACTCAAAAGAAGAAAGCAATCGTTTACAAGAGTTAGCGTTTTTGGCTTTAACTCCAACTGAAAGGGTTTTGCATTTTTTTAAATTGAGTCAACAAATAAATTTATTTCCAACTGCTTCCCCTAAAAAAGACAACTCTAATTTTATTATCGAAATCTATAAATCAAATGATAGAGAATTGGGATAATGAAATCATTCAATTTTTGACATTGTGTACAAAGCACAATGTTAGAATGGTTATGGTTGGAGGTGGCGCTGTTAATTTCCACGGGTATCAAAGACATTCTTCTGATGTTGATTTTTGGATTGATATTTTACCTGAAAATCTAGAAAATTTACGTAAAGTATTGGTCGATATGGGGTATACCTTGGAATATTTTCCTGAAAGTGTGAAATTAGCAGAACAGAATATTTCATTAAAATTTACACCTACTAGTTTAAACATCGAATTAATTACTTGTTTTTCAATCAATAAATCATTTGATGCGGCTTTTGAAGAAGCAGAAAAAGTAGACATTGATGGAAATTCAGTAGTTCGTTGGCGTGTCTTAAATTTTGATGATTTAGTAACTAGTAAAATTAAATCAGCAAGACCAAAAGATTTATTAGATATCCAAGAATTAATTAGGGTTAGAGATAATAAATAATGAAATGTCCGATTTCCAAAGCAGTACGCTATCGCTTAAACTACTGCGATGCGAGGTAAGTAGGAACTAGCTACCCCTTACTCAAACTCAATCAGAACAGTTCCTTTATCTACGATATCGTCTTGTTTGATGTGAATTGCTTTTACAGTTCCTATCCCTTCTGCTTTCAGTACGTTTTCCATTTTCATGGCTTCTAAAGAAAGGATGTCGTCACCTACTTCTAGTTCATCTCCAACTTTTACAGCGATGTTAACGATTCTACCAGGCATAGGAGCTTCTAATTCTTTTAGTTTTCTCACTTTAGGAACATCTAATCCCAAAGCACTAATCAATTCGTCTAGCTCTCCTTTTTTCTTTATTTCGAAAACACGGTGGTTAATCTTGATTTTTAACTTATGGTCTTCCGATTTTTCTTCTAATATTTCTCCAAAAAAATCTTTCCCGTTGAAGATAAGGGTAAAAAAACGTTCATCGTCCCACTTGATTACTGCTCCTCCACTACTCTTTGTTTCTTTTTCGTCAAATATCCAAACTCGGTTTTCCATTGTAGTTTATTTTTTACAAAAATATAAGCTTTTAGCAATAACTGTGTGATAACTCTAAAAATATTTAAAAAGAAGGCTTGAAAAATATAAATATTGATTAAATTTAATAAAACCAACCTATTTTAAGTTATGCCTAATACCTATACCCAAATTCACGGCTCAGTTAAAAGTTTGGGGACTAACCATTTATTTTTCTTTATTCCGATACTTTTTTGAGCTGAAAAAAGTATCCAAAAACAGCTTTTCAATTTTACAAGGAACTTTTTACGTTCCGTTTCACTCCACAAAAATCGCGGATAAATGTTGAACTACATGCTTTATTCCTACATCTCCATTACATTACGATTTGGAACGCAATTTCGTTCCATTTACCGACTAGTTCTGTGCAAAATTGGAATTACCCGCTTCGAAGTTTGAAATTATAGATCTGTTTTTAAATTTTAAACTTACTAAATTAAGAACTGATTTGAATTTAGATTAACGTTTTAAATTGATGTAAATTAGATGGTTAAAATAAAAAAGGTAAAAATATTAAATGCTAACGAGACATAGTAATCGAAGCATTTTTCGGCCTAAGCAATGAAATGTAGAAGAAAAAGCACTGCTTTTGAAGAGAATAAACGAAGTAAAGCTGAATCCATGTTTGAACCCAGCTGTCAACAATCCAAGAATTGGTTGTTGTTAACAGCTTTTGTGACCACGATAGCAGCACCGAAGGTAGTTTTGGATGAAGCTACGGAGTATTTCGTAGTTTTCAATTTTTATTGGTTCAGCCTTGTCCGTCAGCTGACGGATTCTTTTGGGTCAAGCCAAAAGATATGTGAAAAAAAATATATACTAATATACTTTTCTCCCTAGATATTTTGATTGACCCAAATTCACATTCAATTTGTTTTTGCTGTCAAAAATAGAAAAGCTGTAATCCATGCTTCCTGGAAAGAAGAGTTATATAAATATATCTCAGAAATAATTTCTTCCAATTCTCATAAAGTTCTTGCTATAAATGGTGTCGAAGATCATATACATATATTGATCGGCTATAGACCTACTCAAGCTATGTCTGATTTGATACAACAAGTGAAACAAAGTTCATCCAAATGGATTAATAACAAAGGATTCCTAAAGTCAAAATTTGAATGGCAACAAGGTTTTGGTGCTTTTTCTTATAGTAAAACTCATGTGGATAGGGTTATCAATTACATTAATAATCAAGAAGAGCATCATAAAAAGAAAGCCTTTTTAGCTGAATATGAATTGTTTCTCAAGAAATTTAATGTTGACTATGATAAGAGGTATATCTTTAAAGAGTTGGCATAGATAGAGATATCCAAAACTCAATATAACCTCTACGAGGTAAGATGCACATGTACCTATACCTTGGGTTAAAAGATGAAGTCTCTACGAGACTAACACTATAACCAATACATAAAAAGTAAGAACCGAGTTGATACCCCAAGTCCCGTAGGGACGATATCTTGGTTCCACCACACTTTTATAGCTTGTTTTTATAAGAAAATCCAAAATAATTTGACAGTTTTGTATAAACATTAATAAAGAATCTTAGACTCTATGAAAATTAGCTTTTTATTTATAGCGATTTTACTTTTTGGTTGTAGCAACTTAAAACAAGTAAAAGCAACTAGTGAAACTCAAAGTGAACCAACCGTTCAAAAAGAAGTTGTTGAGAAAGTTGAAGAAAAAGAAGAGGCAACAATACTTAATCATAGACCTGTTTACAGAGCTGCTAGAACGATTAAAACAGACCTTATTCATACCAAGTTGGAAGTAAAATTTGATTGGAGCAAAAGTTACTTGTTGGGTAAAGCTACCATTTCTGCAAAACCTCACTTCTACCCTTCTGATAGTTTGTATTTAGATGCTAAAGGGATGGAAATAAAGTCTGTGAAAATTGGCGAAAAACCACTTTTATTTGACTATTCAAACGATGTAATTGCTATTCAATTGGATAAAGAATATACGAATACGGAAGAATATACTGTTATTATCGATTACATTTCGAAACCAGAAGACAGAGAGACTGGTGGAAGTGAAGCAATTACTTCCGATAAAGGACTTTACTTTATCAACCCATTAAGGGATGAAAATTCAAAAATGCCTCAAATTTGGACGCAAGGCGAAACGGAATCAAGCTCCGTTTGGTTTCCAACTATCGACTCACCAAACAGTAAATCCACACAAGAAATTTGGATTACTACGGAAACAAAAAACACGACTTTATCGAATGGGAAGTTAGTGAAAACAATTAAAAATACGGATGGTACAAAAACAGACATCTGGAAACAAGAATTACCCCACGCTCCTTATTTATTCATGTTAGCCGTAGGTGAATTTAAAGTTGTAAAAGACTCTTATACCAAACCAGATGGTTCTGTAATGGAAGTAAACTACTACGTTGAACCAGAATGGGAAGGAAATGCAAAAGCAATTTTTGGAGAAACACCTGCAATGATCGACTATTTCTCAAAATTATTAGGGGTTCCATATCCTTGGGATAAATACCACCAAATAGTTGTAAGAGATTACGTTTCAGGTGCAATGGAAAATACAGGAGCTGTAATCTTTGGAGATTATGTTTACAAAACAGATCGTGAACTTTTAGATGCAAACGACCAAGCAACCATTGCACACGAGTTGTTTCACCATTGGTTTGGAGATTTAGTAACAGCAGAATCCTGGTCTAACTTGACCTTAAACGAATCTTTTGCAAACTACTCTCAATACCTTTGGGATGAACACCGATATGGTAAAGATGAGGCTGCATACCAAGCAGAAATAGTGGAGAAAAACTATTACGAATCTTCCAAAGCAAAAGGATACCATAACCTAGTTTGGTTTGATTATCCTGTAAGAGATGATATGTTTGATGCTCATTCTTATAACAAAGGAGGTCGAATTTTACACATGCTCCGTTCTTACTTAGGAGACGAAGCATTCTTCAAAGGAATCCAATTGTATTTAACAGAAAACAAGTTCCAGGCAGCTGAAATTCATCAATTACGATTAGCTTTTGAAAAAGTGTGTGGGGAAGATTTAAATTGGTTTTTCAATCAATGGTACCTTGGAAGTGCACACCCTATTTTAGATATTGAACAAAAAATTAACTTGGAAAATTCTACGGTTGAAGTTCATCTAAAACAAAGTCAGAACCTTGAGTTAGCTCCAATTTTTAAGCTACCTATGCACGTTGCGATCTTCGATTCACTTGGCAAACATACCTACCCTATCATTTTCGATAAATTAAATCAAACGTTCACTTTCCCTTTCAAACATAAATTAAACTGTGTGGTGGTGGATGATCAAGAAATGCTATTGGCAAAGAAAAGGGAAGAAAAATCTATAGAACAATATGCATTCCAATATTATAATAGTTCAGAATATAAGACTCGAAAAACGGGTTTAATCCAAGGAACAGAAAAAAATAATAAAGCGAAAGATCAATTAATTTTAGACGCATTGGAGGATCCATTTTGGAATATTCGTTTAACTGCTATTCAGCTTGCAGATAAATTGAGCGATGGAGCTAAAAAGGAAGGGATTGAAAAGATTAAACGAATTTTAATAAACGATTCTAAATCTCAAGTGAGAGAAGGCGCGATTCAATTTTTAACTAAGAACATAGAACCTTTAAAAGCAGAAAGTCTTTGCATAGAAAGAATAGAAAAAGACTCTTCTTACCTAGTCGTAAGTGCTGGTTTAGTCTTTTTAGGTCAAATAAATCCCGAAGAAGCCTTGTTAAAAGCAAAAAACTTAGAAAATGAAAGCTCTTCTTCATTAAAACTAGCAATTTCCCAAATTTATGCTGGCTTTGGTAAAAAAACAGAATCTACTTTCTTTCAAAATGCACTTAAAAGTCAACGATTAAGTACCTTAGATGAAGTTGGTGTTTTAAGCTCTTACTCTATGTTTTTAGTTCGCCAAGATTTAGAAACAATCTCAGCATCAGTTCCAACTTACCAATACATTTCAAAAAATGGCGGTTACTATTCTAAAATGTTTTTCACTCAAAACATAGATTACCTACAAAGACATTTCACTGAAAAATTGGTAGAATTAAATGCAATGCTTTCCGTTTACGAGAAGGATAAAAACGAAAGTGAAATTGCTAAAACAAAACAAGAGATAGAAGTTTGTGAGAAATTAGCTGTTGATTTTAAAACTCTTATTCAGTAGTAGAGGGCATAGATGTGAAAAAATAATAGTATATTACTTCTCCACTCCTTCTTCCATTTTGCCAAATCCATCTTTGGTATATAGAAAGGAATTTTTCTGTGGTTACCATTCTTTTTGAATCTATAGGGTAATGTTTAGTTTCCTCATCAGCTCGTTAACAATCCAGCTAATGCGGTGTTTGAAATATATGAGTTTATCTAATGTATTAAAACAAAAAAATGCCAACTATAATTAGTTGGCATTTTTAATATTAAATCGTTTGTAGACTAACCTCCAAACATAATACTACTTCCGTAAGGACTATCAATTGGATTGATAACCACAGTAGGTATTTGTGAGGAATTCATGATAATATGTTGTTCATGACCAGAAGTAAGAGCTCCAAGAACACTGTTCTTATTAAGGTTCATGATAGCAATTAAATCTGCATCTATTGTAACAGCATGTTTTAAAACTTCTTTCTGAAAGTTACTTGTAGTAGCATGTTTTGCAGTTACTTCAATTCCTCTCTCAGAGAAAAAACGGTTAGCAAATAAAATATTAGCTTGTACTTTTTTCTTTAAAAACTCATCCGTTTCATGAGGAGTTATAACGTGAACACGAGATTTAAAGTAAGTAGCAATATTAGCAACAATCGCTAATTTTTGTTTCGTCTCTTTATTTAAATCCAAAGGAACAACAATATCATCGTATCCAGTATCTTTAATTCCTTTTTCTTGAACAATAATAAAAGGAACATTAGAATTAGTAACAACTTTTAAAGCATTACTTCCAGTAATGTGTTGCCATCCAGTAGTTCCATGTGTACCCATGAAAATTAATTCTGCATGATGCTCTGCTGCAAAATCACCTATGTCTTCAAAGATATTTCCTACTCTTACTTTAGCAATCAAATTAACATCAGGATCTTTTGTAGCAATTAATTTATTTAGCTTAACCTCAGCATCTTTTATATTTTTTTCTTTAGACACAACGTGAATAACATAAATTTGAGCTTTCAATGGTTTTGCTGTAGCAATTGCATGATTTAAAGCATTTTCAGCAACTTCCGTGAAATCGTGAGGAACAATAAATGTCTTAGTTTCCATAAGTTAAACCTTTTATTTAATTTTTTGTAGTACAAAAGTAATCATTATCAAAATCAGAAAGTTATAAAAATAAAAATCTTTTTTAATATTTAAAATAAACTTAATACAGATTTCACATACTTTTTTTAAAAAAATTGGATTTTTGGACTTGAATAGTCGTTGTTATAAAATACTGATGTACAATGAAAAACATCCTGTCTAAGATAGGTCTTAAATAATATTAACAAAAGATTACAAGATGGCAGTAATAGGGAAATTGTTAAAAAAAACGAATGAAATCAGCTACAAAAAAATATTTAAAAAAGGGAAAGACTATAATAATCAATTAAGAACGCTGTATAAACTCCTCGATAAGGCAAAATTTACTCGATTTGGTAATGAATACCATTTTGAAGGAATCGTTATTAGTGAAAAATTGGTAGAAGATTTTCAACAAACTGTTCCAATTACCTACTACGAAGAATACCATGATAAATGGTTAGCTGCAACGATAGCAGGTGAAAAAAATCACACTTGGCCTGGAAAAATAAACCATTTTGCACTTTCTTCAGGAACTACCGGATCTAGTAGTAAAAGAATCCCTGTTACAAAACAGATGATTCGGTCTTTTCATAAGACGAGTATGCACCAAACCTCTACTTTTTATAAATTACAGCTTTCAGACAAATTCTATGAAGCAAAATTTTTAGCAATTGGAGGTTCCACAAAACTAAATAAATGCAATAATCGTTTTGAAGGAGACTTGAGCGGAATACTTAAAAAAAACACTTCTTTTATTTTTCATCCATTTACAAAACCAAACAATAATATTTCTAAAATATCTGATTGGAATAAAAAAATGGATCGAATAGTAGAAAAAGCACCTACTTGGGATATCGGGATTATTGCAGGTGTGCCTAGTTGGTGTATTATGGTGATGGAAAAAATTGTCAACCATTATAAACTAAATAGTATTCATGATATATGGCCAAACTTAGAAGTTTACCTTCATGGAGGAGTATATCTAGATCCTTATAAATCGAGGTTAGATAAAATACTTGGTAAAAAAATAAACTTGTTAAACACATATTTGGCAAGTGAAGGGTATTTCGCTTACCAAACCTCTGCTGAAAGAGAAGGGATGCAACTTCTTCTAGGAAATGGTATCTTTTATGAATTTATCCCTTTTAACCGTGATTTTTTTGATGAAAACGGAAACCTAAAAGACAAAAAAACAGCTTTCAATTTGAGTCAAGTAAAGAAAGGGGTTGATTATGCAATGGTTATTACTACAAATGCCGGACTATGGAGGTATATGATTGGAGATTTAGTTCAATTTACCGACATTGAGAAAAATGAGATTAAAATCACTGGAAGAATTAAACAATTTTTAAGCCTTGTAGGGGAACACCTTTCTTTAGATAACATCAATGAAGCAGTGAAATTAGCTGGAGAAAAATTAGAGCTTGAAATAGATGAATTTTGTATCGCTCCTGATGTTGAAAATTGCATGCATGAATGGTATATTGGAACAAATCAAAAAGTAGAAATAACAAAGTTGATTTCAAAAATTGATGATAAGCTTCAACTTCTTAATGACGATTATAAAACTTGTAGAAAACATAACCTCAATATGCCAAATATTCATTTGCTTCCTCCCCAAGTTTTTTATGACTTTTTGGAAAGAAATGGAAAAACTGGCTCTCAAAATAAATTTCCAAGAGTATTGAATCAAGAACAAGCAACAAATTGGAAAAGCTATATTCAGAAATACTAAACTGAGGGGACTAAAGAATTTCTCAATTAATATTGAATTTTCTTATTGTTTAATAAATTTTAAACCCCTAAAATTGCTTTAAATCTTTTAAAATAATTCAAATCTGACTTCAAAAGAACAATTGAACTCAGGTTATATGCAAATTACACTTTCAAATATTAACTTTGCCCTAAATAATTAAACAAGGAAAAATGATAAAAGATTATTCTATGACTGCTCAGTGGTTAGATAAATGGCTAATCGATACTTTCAATATCTCTACAGATTATGTAATTTTCTTTAAGTTACCTATTCAAGTAATTGGTCTTTTGATCATTGCTTATGTTTCTTGGATTTTAACAACCAGAATTGTTGTTGCATCTGTTCACCGTTTGTTTTTAAAAACAAAATCAACTTGGGACGATTTACTAATTGAGCGTAAAGTTTTTGACAAGCTTGCTTCTGTTGTCCCTTTTGGAATAATCGCTATAAGTGTTCCCTATATCTTTTATGATTTTCCTGAAGTTATCAAGTACACCGTTATTTTTTCAGATGTTGCTATAGTTGCTGTTGTAATATGGAGTATTAATGCAACTCTTTCAATCATGGAAGAGATTCTTTCAGCTTCACCAATTTTCAAAGACAAACCTATCACAAGTTACTTACAAGTTCTTAAAATAGTAGTTTATTTCATTGGAGGAATTCTAATGCTTTCTATGCTTCTAGGGAAAAGTCCGTTCTACTTCTTAGGTGCTATGGGAGCGATGACTGCTGTTTTATTATTAGTGTTCAAAGACACCATTTTAGGTTTAGTAGCTAGTATTCAGATGTCTGTTTACGATATGGTTCGTGTAGGTGATTGGATTTCAATGCCAAAATATGAAGCAGACGGAGATGTATTATCTATCAATTTGAACACCGTTAAAGTTCAAAATTGGGACATGACCATTACCACTATTCCAACTTATGCTTTCATTACAGACTCTTTCAAAAACTGGAGGGGAATGACAAATTCTGGAGGAAGAAGAATCAAGCGATCCATTTACATAAAGATGAGTAGTTTTAAATTTCTTCAAAAAGAAGACATCGAAAGGTTAAAAAACTATCGAATAATAAAAGACTACTTGATAGAAAAAGAAGCCGAAATTGAAAAACATAACGAAAGCGTAAAAAACAATTCGGATAGTTCTAAATTAAACATTAGAAGGCTTTCCAATATTGGTGTTTTTAGAAAATACATAGAAGAATACCTTCAAACAAATGACCTAATTAAAAAAGACATGTCATTAATGGTAAGGCAACTAGAACCTTCACCAAAAGGTTTACCGCTAGAAATTTACTGTTTTAGTAAAATTCAAGATTGGGTTCCCTACGAAGGTATAAAAGGAGATATTTTTGATCATGTTATCACTATCGCTTCTGAATTTAATCTTGAAATATTTGAAGAACCAACCGGTTCAGATTTTCAAAAATTCATGAATTAGAAGTTCTATTGTTTAAATAAAGTATTTTACTACTTGTTTAAAGGTGAATTGGGTTTCATTTTAGGATTATTTTTTCCTGGTTTTTTTTTTAGAACTCATGTTGATTAGATTCTCAACTAAATCTATTTCCTTATCTTCGCCTTAGATCTAAAAGTTAAAATGATGGAAAGCAATAGAATTCTAAATTACATTAAAGAAGTATTAGTGAACATGCCAACTGATTGGCTTAACTTAACGACGCATCGACTAGATATTTACGATGAAAGTAAAGCAAAGACGCAATTTTTAGATCAGCTTGAAAACTTATATTCCTCTAACACTTATACGTCTGATGTACTAGCTGAACTTCCAACTGCTTATGATTACATTCGTTTAGGTCACCCTCTTTCCTGCTTATTGGAGTGGGGAATTGCAAAGTCAAACAATATTGATGTAAAAAATGTAATTAGTTTTTCGTCTCAAACTACACCAATTTTAGCGGTTTTAAGAAAAAACTTACTCGAGAATAAAAACACACAAATTCTATACACTAATAAACTTCCAGATGCTTTTGATTCAGAAACAATTCAAAAAGTTTATGGCTATACATTCGAAACTAAAAAAATAGATGCTAATCATGAAGTATCGCCTTTTGATGGAAGCATTATATTGGTTACAGAGAAAGAAAACATCTCTGCTTTTGAACTATCTTCATCGGTTGACTTTTTCATCAATATAAATCCAAAACTTGGAAGTATTTTATTAGTCAACGGTGAAAAAAATGAAAAATACACTTCTGAAATTCAACATGTAAGAAGAAGAGAAACAATCGCTATTACTCCGATAAACTCTCTTGTAGCTTTACAAATATTAACAGGGCAAAACGTTAGCCTTCCAAAAAGTGAAAAGGAAAAAAATAAAGCAAAAGTTATTTCAACCGTTAAGGAAATTACTGGAGCAGACACAAAAGCTTTAGTGGCCTCTAGTGGCTTATCCATGCAATATGCGATTATGATGGGGTTAGTGCACGATGCATTGGAAAACCATAAAGGAAAAGCTATAAAATTCATCGTTCCTCCAAACTGTTATGGTGGTACAAATGATCAAGCGCGAAGAGTTGCTGCCTGTATCGATAATGTAGAAGTAGTCGATTTACCAGTAGATGGTGGAAACGATATGGTTAAAAGTATTGATACAGTGTTGGAACAAATTGCCAAAGAAAACGCTGTGTCTTATATCATTGCTGAAATTCCAACAAACCCAAGAGTTGAAGTTCCTGACTTAATAAAATTAGAAGCAGTTTTAGGTAAAAAGCGCTTAACAGCAACTGGAGAAAATGCGATTGATTCTGTATTTATTTTAGATCAAACTTTTTGTCCAAACGTTCACTTTTTAGGAGAATCTGATCGACTTTCAACTGTTAGAACCATCTCTTATGTTAGTGGGTCTAAATTTCCAAGTGGTGGTAAATGTACTGCTGGATATTGTGTAGCAAATAAAAAAACAGAAGACTTATTAGAGAAAATTGAATTACACTTAACACTATGTGATAACGAAGCAACTGAATTACAATATGCTTTCTTGGCAAAACAATTGCCTTCCATGAATCAACGAATTGCAGATGCTTATAAAAACACCCGCGACTTTGTAAACTTTATAAAAGAAACACTTCCAACAGCTAAGATTAATTTCGTTTCAGAAGAATTAGCAGAACAAGGATTCACTCCTTCGGTTTTTTCATTGGATTTACCTACAAAAGGAAACACACCTGAAGAAAAAGAAGCTTACAAAAGAGCTCTCAACCTAAGGTTGATAAACATAATGATTACTAAAATACCAAATGAGAGCAAGTATTGTGTAAGTTACGGTCAACTAAAAGGATGTTATTGGACAATTCCAGCAACTTCTACTCAAGGAACAACAAAAGAAGGAGACAAGGATTATATTGCTAGGGTTTCTCTTTCTCAAGATATGGATCTAGAGAAGCATAAAGAAGTCTTTTTAGAATTTGTTGAGGGGATTTGATTCTTTTGCCTTGACTTCCTCGCTTCGAAGTAAAATCTCAAATTTTCTATAATCGGCCTAGGTATAAAGGGTTTTGAATTGAACTGAAAAGGATTAATTTTTGAGGAAGTTACGGAACGCATGTGGAGTAAATCACCGATAAAATATTCATTTTAGGAAATGACAAAATGAAGCACCCTCGAAGCAAAAAATTTAAATAGAAGATTAGACTTGTGCTTCAACTGAAATACCAAGCCTTGAATTTTTGTTTCGTTTGTTTCAAGACAAAAGAAAAGAAAATCCCTATTTTTGTACCAAACACATTGATATGGCAAGAATACTTACAGGCGTTCAAAGCACTGGCACACCACATTTAGGGAATTTATTAGGTGCAATTATCCCTGCAATTGAAATGGCAAATGATTCAGCAAATGAATCTTTCTTATTTATTGCGGATATGCATTCTTTAACCCAAATTAAAGACAGTGAAGTGTTAAAAGAAAACACTTATTCAACTGCTGCAGCTTGGTTAGCATGTGGAATTGACCCAAATAATTCTGTTTTTTACAGACAAAGTGATGTTCCTGAAGTTACCGAATTAATGTGGCATTTGTTGTGTTACTTCCCTTATCAAAGGTTGACCTTGGCTCATGGCTTTAAAGATAAAAGCGATAGATTATCAGACGTTAACGCTGGATTATTTACCTACCCAATCTTGATGGCTGCAGACATTTTACTCTACGATGCTGAAGTAGTTCCGGTTGGAAAAGACCAATTACAACACTTGGAAATGACAAGAGATGTAGCATCTCGTTTCAACCACAAAATGGGGGAAACTTTTGTTTTACCACAAGATAAAATTCAAGAAGACACAAAATTAATCCCTGGGACAGATGGGGAGAAAATGAGTAAATCAAGAGGAAATATTATCAATATATTTTTACCTGAAAAACAACTCAAAAAACAAATAATGTCCATTCAATCTGACAGTAAAGGATTAGAAGAGGTTAAAGATCCTGAAACTTGTCATATTTTTGCTTTATACAGACTTCTTGCAAGCAAAGAAGAGACTCAAAAAATGAGAGAAAATTACCTTGCTGGAGGTTATGGCTATGGTCATGCTAAAATTGCTTTGTTAGACTTGATATTAGAGAAGTTTAAAGAACAAAGAGAAGTCTATGCTGACTTGATGCAAAACAAAAATAAAATTGATGATGCTTTAGAAATTGGAGCAGAAAAAGCTCGAAAAGTTGCACAAGAAGTATTAAAACGTGTACGAGAAAAAGTAGGCTTTAAAAATTAAAAATCAGATATTTATAACGCCCATTATTTCAGGTATTATAAGGTATTCTTTTTTTTGTTATATTTGTTACTAATAAAATTCAAGCAAAATGAAATTTAACTTTCTTTTTTTATTCTTTACTCTTTCGTTAATTATTAGTTCTTGTGGTGATAATTCCTCAGATACAAACAACTCAAAAGCAATTGGCGGAAAAATATATGGTGGTGAATTTAGTTTCATGTCCCCTGAAAAAATTGAGTCTTTACTTCCGATATCAGTTTCTAATATTTATTCGAGTCGTATACTATCTCAGATTTACGAACCTTTATTAAGAATAGATATCAAAACGATGCAAGTAACACCAGCACTTGCCGAATCTTTCAAAGTAAGCGGAGATGCTAAAGTATTTACGTTTAAATTAAGAAGCGGTGTTTTATTTCATGAAGATGATTGTTTTAATAACGATAAAGATAGAGAATTAACAGCAGAAGATGTTAAGTTTTCTTTGGATTTAGCTTGCTCTGGACATGCAAATAACGAAATAAGTTACTTATTAGTTGACAAAATTAAAGGTGCAGACAAATACAATAAAATCTCAAAAAGTAGTTTTCCAAAAGGTGGCGTAAGTGGAATTAAAGTTATTGATTCTAAGACAATAGAGATTACTTTAAAACAACCATTTGTAGGATTTGATAAAGTTCTTACTCATAACAGTTTAGGCGTAATATCAAAAAAAGCATACGAAAAATATGGTGATGATTTGAAAACACATCCAGTTGGTACAGGAGCGTTTACATTAGCTGAAATGAACTCGGATAAGATTACTTTAAATAGAAATGGATCTTATTGGAAAAAAGATGAGTTTGGTAATCAATTACCATTCATCGATAAAGTTGTAATGACATATTCTAAGGATAAAAGAAGTGAGTTAACTGCATTTAACGATAGAAAAATTGATATTGTTCTTGAGATTCCAGTAGAAGAAATTCAACATGTTTTTGGAACTCTTGAAGATGCTCAAAATGGTAAAACAGTAAAACATAAAGTAGAAACCGAAACATCAATGCAAATGACTTACCTTGCCTTTGCATGTGAAAGTGATGAGTTTAAAGATGAAAGAGTTAGAAAAGCATTTAATTTAGCTGTTAATAGACAAGAAATTATTGACTTGTACTTAGAAGGTGAAGGAAATGCTGCTGAAAATGGATTTGTTCCACCAATGGATAACTACCCAAACAAAAAAGTAAAAGGACACAACTTCAACCCTGAACTTGCAAAATCTTTACTAGCGCAAGCTGGATATAAATCTGGAGCTGAGTTCCCAAAATTAGATATTTATGTTAACACAAAGGAAGGGTCTACTATCTATAAAATGATGACAGGAGTAGTAGATAATATAAAGAAAAACTTAGGAGTCGATTTAAAAATTAAATTATGTACAATCCAAGAAAGAAGCGAGGCAATTTCTAAAGGTTCTGCAAAACTCTGGAGAGGTGGATGGATAGCTGATTATCCAGATGCGGAAAATTTCTTGACTCTTTTCTATGGTAAAAACATATCAGATAACGAAGTATCTGTAGTGAATGACTTCAGATTTAGAAACACTAGTTTTGATGTAAATTTTGAAAAAGCATTAAAAGAACTAAACAAAGAGAAAAGGAATAATTTATTGACACAATGTGATCAAATTACGATTGACCATGCTGCTGTTTTACCAATTTTGACGGATGATTTTATAGTAATGGTGAATGTTAGAGTTAGAGATTTTAAAACGAATGCAATTCAAGCATTAGATTTCTCTAATATTTACATTAAAGATCAACGTTAATAAAAATTCATTTAATAATATGTTTGCCTTTTCTATATACTAGAAAAGGCAATCTTTTTTAAAATAGAATTTAAACGATAAAATAAATCTTATCATTTTAAGTTATCCTTAAAGAAAAATAGTAGAGTAGCATAATGAGAAACTTTTTACGATTTGTTTGTGGCGTTCTTCTTATCTTAATAATAGTTTCTTGTTCTACAGAAAATAACACCTTCATTAATCGTACTTACCACGGAACTACTGCAAGATATAATGGATACTTTAATGCGAATGAATTAATTCGACTAGGAATCACATCATATAGAACCACTTTAAAAGAAGACTATTACGACCTTCTGCCTATAGATCCACTTCCAAATGAGAAAGATGTTTTATCCTTATACCCAGCTATTGATACTGCTATTGCGAAATGTACAAAGGTTATCCAAAACCACAGTATGCCAAGTAACGATAGACCATCAAAAAAGAAGGAAGAACATAATCCTTGGATTGATGAAAATTGGTTAACCGTTGGAAAAGCTTCATTTTATAGAAGAGATTACGATGCAGCTTTAAAGAATTTTCGATTTATTAAGAAATTCTATAAAAACGATCCAACCCTTTACAAAGCTGAATTATGGATAGCTAAAACAAACATAGAATTAAAAAACTATACAGAAGCAGGATTCAACCTAGAGAAATTAGATAAAGCAATTGAGGAAGAAGAAGCAAGAAAAAAAGCCACTAAACTGGTAAAAAGAATTACTAATAAATTCATAATCAGTAAAAAGAAAAAAGAAGGAGAACCAGCTAAATTCCCAAAAAAAATAAAGTTCGATTTACAAAAAACAAAAGCTAATCTTGCTCTAAAAACAAACAACAAAGAAGATGCTATCTCTTTTTTAAAAGAGAGTTTAAAATACGCCAAGAAAAAACAAGATAAGGCAAGAGTCAATTTCATTTTAGGACAACTTTTAGAATCTGTTAACAAGAGAGAAGAAGCAAAATACCACTACTCTAGAGTACTCAAATACAATTCAAATTACGAACTCATTTTTGCAGCCAAAATCAAAAGAGCATTCATGGGAGGAAGCTTGAAGTTGAGAAAAGAATTGATGAAAATGCTGAGAGATCCAAAAAATGCTGAGTTTAAAGACCAGATATATTACGCTCTAGCAGACATGGAATTACAAAATGGAAATATTAATGAAGGAAAAGTAAACTTGACTTTATCTGCATTTTATTCCACTACTAATACAAGGCAAAAAGGAATGGCTTATGAAAAACTTGGAAACATGAGTTTTTCTGAAAGAAACTATGTCACTGCTCAAAAATACTACGATTCATGTGCAAACGTTATCAATGACGAATATCCAAATGCAGAAGGAATTAGAATCAAAGTTGTAAAACTAGCTGACCTTGTAAAAGCAGTAGAAACAGCATATTTTGAAGACAGTGTTCAACGAATAGCTAAACTTTCTGAAGAGGATAGAATTGCATTTATTGAAAATGTTATTGTAGAAACAAAAAAAGCAATCGAAATAAGGAAAAAACAAGAAGCTAGAAGGTTATTAGAGTTACAAAAAAATCAAGCAGTTGAACAAAGCGGTGGTGGAGTAAATAACTGGTACTGGAATAATGCTAAATTGAAAGCTAGTGGTTACGATGAATTTAGAAGACTTTGGGGAAGCGATAGGGAAAACGAAGATGACTGGAGAAGAAGTCAAAAAATAGTAGTAGCATCCTTTACTGAAAATGATTCAATACCACTTGATTCGGTAATGGTAAAAAAAGAAGTAAAAGATACTTTAACTGTTGACTATTTGATAAAAAGAATTCCATTAACGGATAGTTTATTTGCTGCTTCTCAACAAAAAATGGTGGAAGCATATTATAATGCAGGTATTATTTACAAAGACCAACTGAATGAAAAGTCGTTAGCAGAAACACAGTTTTTGACCGTACTAGATAAAACATTCGAAAACCCTTTCACACTACTTTCAGCTTTTCAACTTTATAAATTATTTGAAGAAAAAGATGAAAACAAGGCAAATGAATATAAAAACTATATATTCAATAATTACCCTAACTCTGATTACGCAAACTTCCTGAGAGATCCAGATTTCTTTATTAAAAAGAAAGAACTAGACAAAATTGCTTTAGACGAATACCTATTAGTACTAGAAAGATATAATAATGAACTTTATCCGCTTGTGATGTTAAAAGCAGATAATATCATAAATAATGAAAAGGAAAATATTTTCAGACCAAAATACATGTTATTGAAAGCAATGAGTATTGGTATGACGAGTGAAGATAAAACACTAATGAAACCTGTGTTAGAGTTAATCGTTGAACAATATCCTAAAACGGAAGAGTCTGAACGTGCAATAGAACTTTTATCCATCATCGAAAAAGGTGTTTCTGAAAATAAAGAAGTTGATTTTACTAAAAAATCAATCTATGAATACAATGAAAACGATTCCTATTACCTCTTAATCTTTTTAGATGAAAAACAGAACTCAAATAATGAGAAAGGAAATGTAGTAGATTTCGATAGGGAATTTTTCAGTCGATTACAGTTAAAAGTTAGCTCTAAAATTTTTGGAGGAAGTCAAAATGTAATATTTGTGGAAGAATTTGAAAATCAAGAAACGGTTCAAGATTATCTTTCCACATTTAAATCAACAAGAAAACACATTACGAAACTGCATAATAACACTATTATCATTATTTCTAAGAAGAACCTTAAAACATTATTCAAAACACAAAACTTATCTGAATACGAGTCATTCGCAATACAATATTTTTAAACAATGATTAAAAGAAAAGAAAAAGTTATTCCTCAAGCTAACAACAATTCTGATAAAATGAATTCCATTTTAGAGGGAACAAAAATTATTGGAGATATTATCACAGAAACACCTTTTAGAATAAACGGAAACATCGAAGGTAATCTAATTTCAAAATCAAATGTAGAAATTGGGAAAACTGGAAAAGTAAACGGTAATGTTAATTGTGCTGAAGCAGATATAGAAGGTACTATCGAAGGAAAGATTGAAGTAAACGGATTATTGATCTTAAGAGAAAACTCAAAAGTGATTGGAGATATCTTAACAAATAAACTTCATATTGAAGAAGGAGCAATTTTCATTGGTGAATGTAAAATGTCTAATAATTCGGTAGAGGAAAGGAAACACGAAACAAAAACAAGTCTAGAGACTGAGCATCAAGATTAATACAAATGTCAGATAAAAAACAACCTAAAAAATCAAGTGTTTGGTTAAAGTTTTCCTCTTTAGGATTACAAATGGGCTTGACTATCTATTTTGCTCATTTAATAGGTGTATGGATGGACAAAAACCATGGATCAGAAACCATGAATTACGATAAACTATTTACCGTACTTGCAGTATTTGGTTCCACCTACTCCATCATTCGTCAAGTGATTAAAATGTCAAATGAAAACGACAAGAAGAAATAAAAATATGAAAAGAATTATAAAATTTAATTTAATTGCAATTAGTCTATGTGTTCTACTATTTAGCGTTCATAATTATTTAATTGAAGCATTTGAAACTAAAGTTGCCTTTTCATTAATCTCTATTTACTTGTTTTTTGGAATAGCTTCCATAGTGATAATAACAGGACTAGAATTACTTTTCAAATACTTACCATCTTCTACAGGATATGCGTTTTTGGTAAGTGTATTTTTAAAGATGGGATTATTTATCTTACTTTTTTTTGCAGGAAGTTTATCCGAAGTAGCATTAAATAAAGTAGATAAAATATCCATTTTGATTCCTTTATTCTCTTTTATGACGCTTGAAACACTCGTTGTTGTATCAAGGTTAAAAGGCGTTTTGACACTTGGAGGAACAACTGAAACCACAAAAAAGTAAATAGTTTTTTTGCACTAATCCATAAAAAGTTTTCTCATCTTAAATAAATGTGTATTTTTGCACCAAATTTTAGTAGTGTTATAAGTATCACTGCGCTAATATGATAACAATGAATAGATTTTTGGGTATTATAGTTGGGTTTGTATTTTTAACTTTTACAACGTTTTCATTTGCTTCTCACGAAGCACACACTGAAGAAGCTGGACATGGAGAAGCTGCTCATACTGAAGAACATTCAGGTCATGGGCCGATTGATACACCGGAAGAAATAAACGCATACATAAGACACCATTTACAAGATGCTCATTACTTCACCTTCTATACAGATGGAGAAACAGGAAAGCATGTTGGGTTTGCATTGCCAGTTATTTTATGGGATGAAGGATTTCATTTTTTCTCAGCTTCTAAATTTGAGCATGAAGAGGCGATAGTTGAAAGTAATGGAAATCATTACGTTTTACACCACGGTAAAATATACAAAACAGATGCTGAAGGAACGTTAGATATGGAGCATGGGCATCCTACAAATGTTAAACCTTTAGATTTATCTATCACTAAAAGTGTACTTGGAATGTTGTTAACTGGGTTGTTAATGATTCTTTTCTTTGGTGGATTAGCAAAAAGCTACAAGAAAGGTCCAATACCAACTGGTTTAGGTAGAGCGTTAGAGCCATTAGTACTTTATGTAAGAGACGAAATTGCTCGTCCAAACATTGGAGAGAAAAAATACAGAAAATTCATGCCGTTTTTATTAACTGTATTTTTCTTTATTTGGATATTGAATTTACTAGGTTTGACTCCACTAGGATTTAACGTTACTGGTAATATTGCTGTTACATTTTCTTTAGCATTATTCACTTTCTTTATCGTACAATTCAGTGCAAACAAAGAATACTGGGGACATATTTTCTGGATGCCTGGTGTACCAGTTCCAATGAAAATCATTTTAGCACCTATTGAGGTGTTAGGAATGTTCACAAAACCTTTCTCATTAATGATACGTTTATTTGCTAACATCACAGCAGGTCACTTCGTATTAATGAGTTTAATTGCATTAATGATTGTCTTGAAAGCTTCATTCGGACCAGTTGCATCGACAGGTATGTCTTTATTACTTTCAACGTTCATTATGGTTATTGAAGTATTAGTAGCATTTTTACAGGCGTTTATTTTCACCATGTTATCTTCCTTATTTATTGGAATGGCAGTAGTAGAACATGAACACCATTAGTAGGTAGAATAATAATTTTTTTTGTTTAATATATAAATCAGTAGTTATGTACAATTTAATTGGAGCTGGATTAATCGTTATCGGTGGTGGTATCGGATTAGGTCAAATTGGTGGTAAAGCAATGGAAGGAATTGCTCGTCAACCAGAAGCAGCAGGTAAAATCCAAACAGCGATGATTATCATCGGTGCACTTTTGGAAGGTCTTGCATTTGGTGCTTTGATCTTAGGAAAAT
>Ga0228631_1000215_pt1 | contig 36022 bp, 50 predicted proteins | sample 39DmetaG_FD_183049 | JGI IMG/M metagenome (GOLD analysis project Ga0228631, IMG submission 183049) | Seawater microbial communities from Monterey Bay, California, United States - 39D | ecosystem: Environmental > Aquatic > Marine > Coastal | place: USA: California | collected 2016-09-28
CTAATCTTTGCGCTGTGAATAGGCATCTCCATTTCCATGCCCATAGCGTCCATTTCAATGACCATTTCCATGCTGTGTTCCAACACTGTCACGTCATCGTCTTCGATCAGGTATGTGTATTCATCGTCAGATAAATCTGTATATGTGAATATTTCTGCTTCTGGATATGTCATCCAGTATGCCTTTACGATACCTTGCTTCTTAACAAGTGCATCTTGGAACGCATCATTAATTACGCGGTAACCATTTAATCTGGTAAATTCGTGGTGCATAAATTCTGTGGCTTGATCTGCCATAGCCACATCTTCTGCTCCTCGTGGTATATATTCCACTGGCTTTGCAGTGCTTAGGAAAATACGCATTAAACTTGGCTTAACAGCGCGTACTGTGTCACGCACTTTAGTTGCCACAACGCTACTGCGCCCATCCTCGTGACCTAAGTGAACCTCGCCATCGTAGTATTCTTGTGCTTTAATTCTATCTTCAGCAATCTCGCCTTCAACAAAAGAAACAGCATCCTCAATGGCATCCGAAACTATACCCTCGATTTCAATTATAGATTTTGGTTTTAGTTCCATGTTTTTTCCTTAATTAATAATCAGCGACCAAAGAAGCCTAGAGCTTGTCTGCGTTTTTCTTCTATTAGATTTCTACCCTCGTCGGTGGAAGCCGCAACTCCAGCAGTGCCAGCAGATATGGCATTAGGTGGAATTTGACCAGTTGGGTCTATGCTAGATCTGGCTCTTCCGCCTGATATTACATTTGCACCACCTTGTATAACTGGTGCATTCATAAGTGTCCTAGCTGTGTTTGTTCTGCCTAATGCCGCGAATAGTGTTTGGATTAGTCCAGAAAATGCTGGTGTAGAATTTGAGCTGTTCTTAGCTCCACCTGTAGCTTTAGCAGATACAACCGCAAACTGATTAATGAGCTTAATATCTTCTGGCGAAAACAACGCCTTTAGTGCTGTCTGATTTTTCTTCATTTTAGACCATTTTGTCAAAAACTTTGTTCCAGAAAATGTGACGCCATCGACACCTTCACTGCTTACATCATCAACTAAATTTAAGAAAGCCTCTTGTTTTATTGCGGCAAAATCTGATGGCGGTAATTGCTTTTTAAGTGTAACTAAATCTCTAGTAATATCGCCTGCTGTCATTAGTTTATTATTTGACGCGCCAAGTATATAATTAGCCGCACGTTCTGGGGCTACAATTAAAGCTAATTTTTCGCCATCTCTAGCTTCCTTTGCAGTAATTGCTTTTAATATGCCACCTTTAGTATCCCACAAACTTTTAAATTCACTATAGTTTGAGATAGCTTTACTCCAAGCCGCAACCGCGTCTTGATCTCCTGCGATTAATGCCTCATCGGCGTATTCTTTTAGTTTTTGGTCAAATAAATCTCTTGCTTTTTTACCAGCTCTCCTATCAACAGAATCACTAATATTATTAAACTGTGTCCGAATTGCAAACAATTGTTTAATATCGCCACCCTGACCTAAAACATCATCAATTTCATCCAATATTGAGTTTGTCATAGGCGTTGTCGATAAGTTAAATTCTTGCCTTACGCCGCCTCTTAGCGTGTCGGCAAAGTCGCCCCTTACAAGTCCCAAACTAGCATTGCCAGTTTCCCTAGCGGCTGTATATAATTCATCGGCTCTATTACTGGCTTTTTGTTTTGACTTTACCAAAGTGTCTTGCACTTTAACGCCGCCTAAACCTTTTTCAGCAATTGGGTCTGCACCATCAGCTAATCTTTCTTGGATTAGTGGCACATTTTCTAATATTGCTTCCTTAGCGGCTTCTCTTTGACCAGACATAACTTTCTCAGCGTCAGCGCCGTATGCACCTTTTTCTGCCATATCTTCAAATAACTGAGTGCCTTTTGAGGCTGTAACTTGTCCTGCTGTCAATGGTATCGGAGCTGGTAAGGATGACGCCTCAGATAAGCGACCAGCTTGTGTTGGGTCAACGCCAGCATTAACTCTAGCTTGAAAATCTTGTGCCAGCTCTTTCGTAACTTGGTCTGGATCTAGTCCAGCTCTAGTTAGCATTGCCTTAATGCGTGGCTTCATTAAGCCATCTTCGCCAATAACTGACTTTGGGTTTTGCTTAAATGACTTTGATACAAACTGTAATAACTCACCAATTTTTGCACCAGCCGCACCGCCGCCAGCACCATATACCAAGTCGCTAAACTGGTAATCGTCACCAGTTAGGTATGAGCTTACACCCTCGACTAAACCAGCCTCAGTTGCTCCAATAGCCGCGCCACCTAAAGCCCTTTTAATCGGAGCGCCTAATAATTGTAATCCTTTAGTAATAGGGCTGGCTAACGCCGCCGCGCCAGATCCAATCATAACATCAGTCGTATCTAGGCCAGCAGGATTTGGATAGAACCTATTAAATTGACCAGTTTCCTTACCATCACGATAGACGGGCGCTGTGACAACTAGATTGCCGTATTGATCCTTATCAAACGTAGCCTTTGGCAATATGTTCTTTATGCCCATTTCTAGTCGATCATCGCTTGCAGTAGTAGAAAGCAAAGTAACTAACTTGGCGCTCTTATCAGCAGGCAAGCCCAACTTTGCGTTAAACGCTGTCGGAATAAAATCTTCACGCTGTCCGCCCTTGAACCAATCAACAGTCTTTTCGACCATTCCTTTTGGTGCTTCTTTTTTTGCTAAATTGCCTAACACCCTTCTTATTTCTTCTTCAGAAGTATCTTCTGGAAAATAAATTGGTTTATCTCGGCCTTTTATGTATATTTCTCTCACTTTATTTCCAATTCACCTGTTTCTGGGTTATATTCTTCTCTCCCTTTTTTTTCTGGTGCGTCTATTCCATATTTTGATTTTAAAGTGTCCATCCTAGCTTCAATCTGTAGCTTATCTTCAAGTTCTCTTATACGTTTATTCATTTCTGGCAACTTAGACATATCAGCCCCACTTTCCCAGAAATCGTTTATAATTCTAGCTCTAGCAATGTTAAAGTTGTTCTTTTCTATCATAATGCCAACTATAGCTTGATTTGCCTCTTGTGAGTTAGTTAGTCTACCCAAACCTTCAATCATACCTTGAAATTCTATATCTGATGTAGAGCCAGAACCTTCAACTCTTAATGTGGGTGCAACTCTCTTTATAATAGACTGCCTTAATGCAGAAATATCGTTAAATTCTGGAAACATTTCTGCAAATCTGCCAGCTATAGCCCCAGTTGGGGCTTGGCCTGCTAAGTCAAATAAAACTTTTAAGTCCATATTAACTTCAGTTGCTTTAGCACCAGCCGCCATCTGAGCCGCTAATTCCGTACCTTTACCTTTATTTAATGCTTCGAGAAACTTTTGGTTACCCTTTTCACCTAAATTTATTGTTGTACCAGACTTAATCTGAGCCAACGCCTCTTCATGGCTCATTCCTCTTTCTCTCATAAACTTATAATTTTTCATTAAGTTTGTGCTGTTGTCTTTTGGCGCTTTTAATCTGTTTGCCGCTATTGCAGATAATACGTTACCAGCCGCGCTTGGGTTGGCTTCAATTATTGCCGCCATGTCAGCCATGCCATTAGCTTTTAAATATTCAATCGTCTTATTTACATTGCCAGCTTTTACTCTTTGTGCGCCACGATCTCTAATAGCATCGCCACCCCTTAGCTCTGGTAATATTAATGGGTCTAAACTTGCCGCAAAATTCTCTAGCCCAGATAATCCTGTTGTGCCAGATCTTGTGGTAAGTTTATCAAATAATCCAGCCATGCCAGTTCTTGGCTGTGACTGTGCCTGCATTTGACCTTGATTTGAATTAACGGCTGGAACAACTGCCTTATTTTGCACTGGGTACATTGTATTCATGCCAATAGATTGTGGCGTACCTTGTGGAAATCCAATGCCTGTATTGGCTTGCACTGGGTACATCTTTTCCAATTCTAATTCTTGCAGTGTCTTATTCGGAAATCCGATCATTATTTCATACCCCCGATTACATTAGCTCCGAGCTGTAAGTAGTTGAAAAGGCCAGGTTTCATGCTGTTAGTTGTGCTAGATTGGTTAGGTACTGAGCCTAGTGCCGCCAATGGCGCAGATAGTGCCTGCATTGGTGAGCCAGTGTATCCTGCATATTGAGCTTTAGCCGCATCAATAAGTGCCTGTTGCATTCCCTGCTGTAGAATACCTTGTTGCGCTTGTTGATTTTGGATTGCTTGACCAGTGTTAAATGCCTGCTGACCTAATGCACCCATTTGATTTGCCGCACTTAATCTTGCACCTTGATTTGCCATTTGATTAGCAATGTTTTGCTGTTGAGCTGACATCAAGTTGTTGGATAAATATTGATTAGCACCAGTTTGAGCCGCCGCATTTTGTGCATTAATATTTTGCAATCTAGCAATATTTGCCGCTTGAGCCGCCTGAGCTGAATTTGCACCAAACTGATCTGCCGCCGTTTGTTGCCCAATATCAAACTGTCTGTTTTGCAATGCCTGATTGAAGCCCTGCTGTCTTAGCCCAGCAACTGAATTTAATGCCTGATCTGCAAAGTTTTTGCGTGTCTCAGCTTCAGCTATTCCATGTCGAGATCCGCCAAATGCATTGGCTTGTGTCGCCTGAGCGCCCATTTGATTGAGTGACATTTCTTGAGCATTTCCAATGTCTCGCAATGTATTTTGGACAACTTGATCTTCATATGGATTTTCGTATGCAGATAAATCCGATCCTGCAAGTTGCCCTGCGTTGTATCCAAAGCCCTGCTGATTGCCCACAGATGACTGCATAGTTGGATTGTATCCAGTTGCCTGTATCTGCGCTGGGCTGTAGCCCATTGCCTGTTGTGTGCCTTGCATCGCCTGCTGTAGTCCACCAGCCGCCGCTTGGTTAACATTAAAGTTACCTTGTGGCGCTATTGATGGTGTAAATGCTTGAGCCTGTTGCCCATAAAAACTTCCCTCTTCACCGCGTCTAGGAAAATCAACCCCAGCAACGCCGCCAGACGACAGTGGCGTTCCATCAGGTAGTGTATTGTGAAACTTTGTACCTATATCTTGACCGCTAGTAGGCATTTTCATCATCTTCGCTGGGGCTGGCATACTCCCAGACATAGTATTCATCACGTTTGACGCCATCGCCGATCCCATCGGCCTCATTTGTCCACCACCAGCCATATTAAGCCTCTTTTCTTTTAAAATTTGTCATAATTAAAATCCGCCGCCTTTGTAGCTTTCTTTGGTAACTTTGCCACTTGAATTAGCGTTCCTAGATATTTGTGAAGATGTGAAGTTATTAGCTGATTTACTTCTTTCTTCATTTGATCTATTATCAACAGCTTGTTGTGCTGGTGATGGCATGGCTGGTTGTATTTGTGTAATCGTCTTCTGCAACTCGTTTGCCAACGCTTTTTCGTAGGCTTCATCCGCAAGTTTTTTATTGTATGCAGTTTGGAAATCAACACCTTTTCCAAAGTCTAACGCGCTAACAACTTCCGCACCCATATTGGCGAGTGTGCTTGGTATACCTGTCAGATTTGATATATTGCCTTTTATCAAAGAGCCGCCGTAAGAGCCTCCAACATTGTCTGGACGCGGTAATAAATTTCCGCTTTCATCTTCATAAAACCCTTGCAAGAAACGACCATTTGATGGGTTATTAAAACTTGTTGGCGTAATATTTGTAATGTTTTTTATGCCATCCATCATACCCATATTAGCGACGCCCATCATATTCATGGCTATATCTTCCTGAGCAATTCTTTGAGCTTCTGATAAATTATTTATTTGCTCTGGCGTCATTGTATTGCCGATAGTGTCTGTTCTTGGGTTGTAGTTATCGGAAGATATAACGTCAGCTAAATCTTGCATTTCTTGCACGCCTAGCTTTGCCCCAAATGAGTTATTCTTGGACATTTCATCTAATAATGTCTGGTAATTATCATCACTGCGAGATTGTCGTCTCATCGCCACCAAATCTTGAACAGCAGGATCTACATTCATTCCACCTAAATCACCTGACGCGGCTGGCTGTGTTGACATGATTGGTGATCCATTTGCATCATAACCAATTACAACATTTGCAAAGCCGCCATTTGGATTATTGTAATACGAGCTGTTTGACCCATAGTCAGTAGTGTTTGGCCTAAAACTTGGGTTTTGCCCTTGCATCTCCATAGCAACACCACTTGCTGGGCTTGCTGAATAAGCGCCACTTGGATCAAATCCAGTGTATGGATTTACAAAGAAACTATCCAGTAATGCTTTTTGGTTTGGCCTAAAGTAACCTAATGTATCCACTGCATCTTGGAACATTGGCGCAGACGAATAACCTGTCACGCCATTTGCGTAAGTTTGTGGCGCACCCATATTGCCCATAATATCTGTCGGGCTTGTTGGTGTAGCCATACCAAATGCATTTGCAGTATCAGCCGTATTTTGGAATGCCGCCTGTTGCATTGGGTTAAAAGCCGCAACGTCTGCGCCGTAATATGGTGTGTATCCAACTTGAGATATTGCGTCTGCCTTTGCTAAATTAGCTCTTGCCGCATTTTCAATATATGCTGGTACTTTTACCTCTGATGTGGTTGAACCACCTTTTCCGCCTGACATTATGTTAGCTCCTTAATATACGACGAATGAAGCTGATCCCAGCCATGATCCGATAGTGGTTTTTTCCATCCAGCTCGACCCGTCATCGTCAGGGCTGAACACCCTTGAGCTTTTGCCCAATTAATTACGTCAGTGTGCATATCCATTATTTGATCCAACTCGCCGCCGCCAAGAAATATATTTAATTGCTTCACTTTAGGATATACCACAATTTCAGACACTATGCACCCCCTTGGTGTAGGCCAAAGTTGCATTGTGCCAGACTTAATCCCTTCAACTACATGAATAAAATCGTGAGTACCGCCAGAATACTCTAATGCGGCTTCGATCCATTCCCTGCAATTTTCGATTAATTCATCAATTACCATGAACCACCTGTCAATGTTACGCGCTTCCAAATGTGAGTTGACCCATCGTGAGCCGCAGTGCATACATAAATATATGATGCATCCCAAGATATTAATCCAGCCTTATCGCCAGCTACACCAACACTAGATGCAGGGGTTGCATTCTTTAATATAATTTCACGAAAAGCTCCCGATCTACTTATAACTGGATATAGGTTTACCCTGTCCCACATCATTGTGCCATTTTCGGATGCACTTTCCTCGCCGTTCTGCTGAACCAATGTAGACCGAGTTTGTGATAAGTGCTGAACAAGCCTTCGACCCCACGTCCGCCAATCGTTGCCAATAACGTCTGGAGCTTTTTGTGGCTGTTCGCTCATCTCGCCCCACCAGCCGTAACATTAAGTCTATTTATACCAACACGCCAATCACCTAATGAATTTGCGTCTATTCTTAATTTAACTTGCCTGCCTGTAAATCGCAGAGATGTTGGATTAGACATGGAGAACGCCCCATAGGATCGTTCAGTTCCATTTGGATAGAACCTTGTTTTAAATGTGACTGTCACGTCGCCCTGCGTCTTCTCGTCTGGGATCATTTCAGTGACAGACATTACACTTTCGCCAGTGCCTAGCGCAATTGATCCGCTTTCAGCAAATGGTGTAAGTGAGCCATAATCAAAGCCAACCTCATGCTCGTATAACTTGTTGTTTTCTGCGCTTGCCCATATTGGCTGTCGGTATGTACCCATATCAAATCCAGCAGTTCTGCCTAATTCGCCAATATACCAAGTGTTTTCGACATAATTATAGACGCAATATCTGTCATTTTCTACAGATGACCCAGAAGGATAGAACCAGAATATCTCGCCGTATGTGCTGTTTGTCACTGCAAAAGTTTTTGATATTTGCGCTCGGTTTATATCTGAGAAAACATAGTCGGATATTTCGCTTTCAATTTGTTGCACTGCGCCGCCAGCATACGCATAGAATGAGTGATTGCCCATCCAGAACGCACCCTGATCAACTGATGCTATAGCTTTGTTCGCAATTAATCCGCAACTAGCCCCAACACGCTCGATGCCATAAACATATGGCGCTCCGATGTAATTAGCTACATGGGCGTCCATGCTTGTTAATATTAAAGTTTGGCCTTGCACTCGTATGCCAGCCATAATTCTGCCACTTGTGTTTAATTCTAAATCACCAGCTTCATTTGTTGCGGCTGGCGTCCATGTGGAGCTATCTTCCCTATCACACCATTGTACCTTACGTTGATTTCCGCCTGCGCCTAGTGCAAACAAAAATCTTTCTTCAGTCACGACAATGCCTTCATTGCTTGTCGGCGCGTTTGATAATACTGCGGCTGGTGTAGAGTTATTTATTTGCCACTCGTAAATTTTTCCATCATCTTCATTGCACGCAACAAGGTATTCACCCCAAGTATCTAATGACCAAGTTGTTGCAGGCTGTATTCGCGCTGTATCTGGGCGAGCTACGCCGTAAGCATATTGACCAAAGTAACTTCCACCATATCCTGTAAATGCCTCGGCGTCCTCACGTCCATCAGTTATACCAGTTGGCGTTATGTCGTGACGCACACCCTGAGATGTCCAAGTATAAAGTTTATTATATGTTCCACCAACAATGTAACGATCTTGGTCATTTGCAATCCAAGTAATCAAACCACGAATTTTAGCATTAGCCGCCGTGTCTGATCGAGTACGCCAGCCACCCATCGGGCGCATTGTGCCATCAACCCAACGAATTAAGTTGGCGTCACGCCAGCGCCCAGATGCTTGTAATTCAGTGCCATTTCGGTAAATGCCAGCAGGGATGTCTAATGGTATTAGTGGCATGTTTACCTCATTGGTCTAAGTTACTGTGACTATAACATATTTTTATGGTTATTAACAATATAGCATATATTAAACGTAAACCTCTTGTCCCATGTTATGTTACAGGCATAGTATAATAATCTAATGATATAGAGTTCGCCGCAAAGTAAACCCCAGTACGACCCGATGATGTTGTCCCTGCGAGTACATAGATTTTTTTATTTGCTGGTATAAACTGTACTCCCAAATCAAAAGCATATGTTCCTGAAGGGTCACCAAACATATTGTAAACGATCCCTTTTAGTTGCCTCCAACTACCACTTCCATAATCCATCCATATATTAATAAAACCACCATGACCACTACTACTCCCTGCCTGCGCAACAATATTACCTTTCATATATATCATCTGGTCTGTACTACCGAAACTTTTTTCACACACTATAAGGCCACTGGGGGGTGCATCAGTCATTACCTTTCCCACATTATTTTGTGAATACCTATTATTGTTTTCATATTGCGCAAAAGTTCCTGCGGAGCTGGGGAATGTTGAAGTATTATCTTCAAACCCACTAGAAACATTAGCCCCAATAGTTGCTATTGTGGTTGAATCTAGGGAAGCAACATTTTGCAGTTGCTTACTGTCGTTTATGACAGTTGTTCCATTTACTTTTATAGCCATCTTCGTTCTCCTTTAAACTATTAGCCGTTAAATTAGCCCATCAATAACTGGTCAATCTGAGCCTGTTGTTCTTTAATTGCTTCGATAAGTACAGCTACAATGTTGCCGTATTTAACTGACTTGATGCCATCCTCATTAGTGTTGACTACATCAGGCAATACATCTTCTACTTCTTGAGCAATGACACCTACCTCTGAGCTACCATCCGCTATCCAATCAAAGCTAACGCCACGCAAAGACCTAACTACATCTAATGAGTTTGTGAGTGTCTCTACATTTGTTTTAAGTGTAGCATCTGAAGTGGAGTTGAAGTTGGTTGCACTCACGTCACCTGTTACTGTGACACCGCTACTCGTTGTTTCAAATTTCTTGGAGTTGTTGTGGTATAGCTCTACCCCACCATCAGCGATAAATTTACCCATATATTCGGAATCTGTTTTTGTAATGCGAACATCAGTACCATTTGTATCGATTCTTAATTCACCAGTGCCTTGATCTTGTATATAACTCCTAGAACCATCGTGATATATTTGGAGATCAGCCCCAGTTCCTATATTGAGTTTTGCATTGTCTACAAGTGAGACACTATAGTTAAATTTAGCGTGACCAGAATCAGACATATCAAGGGTGAGGGCTGTGACAGTTGAACCACCATCGTTGCCTTTAAATTTTATATCGGAGTCTGATATAGCATTGTAAAGATTAACAGATGTATTGCTATCTCTACCTATCTCAAAAGCGCCTGCGCCACCATCTTTAAACCGCCAGATACCACCATCAGAGTCAAGAATTAATTCTCCTGCAACGTCTAGTGTTAAGTCGCCAGAAGAAGTAATGTTGTTGCCATTTACATCTAAGTTACCACCCAGTTGTGGGGTAGTGTCGCTCACAATATCTGTGCTTAGATTATCAAATGATGTTTTAAATGCGGCTATATCTACACCATCAACTGTACCGCCAACTGTAATATTGCCAGTTGCGCTTATTGTTGTCCCTGCAATAGTTGTCCCTGCAATAGTTGACGCAGAGTTTGCACCAATTGGCGTTCCATCTATTGATCCAGAATTAATATCAATGCCAGTTACAGGCGTCGTACCATCCAACAAATTATCGACGTTATCTAAGTTGGTATTTATCTTTGTACCCCAAGTATCCTCGGATGCGCCGACCTCTGGCTTTACCAGACTGTATGTGGTTGTTGTAGTATCTGCCATGTTAAGCTCCTATAGTTGGCCTTTCGGCCTAATATCGTTCATCAATGTAAGAGAAAGACGCAGTAGGCGCTGATCGCATACTGCCACAAAAATGCTTAAATTGCAACATCATGCGGCTGTCCATATTTCTGTTACTTTTGGTATTGTTTCCCACTTCTCAATTGCATTGCAAGTTACTGTCGTTGACGCAGATGTTGCCCCAGCGAATGACATAACCTTATTGCACGTCGCAATGACAGATGAGGTTGTAGTTATTGTTGCGCCAGATTGATTAACATCCGAGCCACTGGACGCCGTACTAGATACGCCCACAACATTATTTGATGCAACTTCGCGTACACGCTCCATATCTGACGTGTTTGTTGCGGATGTGGCTATTGTCGATCCAGTGCTTTGCACTCTATTAGATGTGGCTGTGGCACTTGATGCTGTAGCAATGGTTGACTCGCCAACAACGTCAAATACAAATGTAGCTCCGCCAGATAATGTGCTAGACGCCGTTGCGCTTGCATTTCTATCACGACCAGCAGATGCAGTCGTGCCTGACGCTGTGATTACAATTGATCCACTTAGTCTAGCTCGTATAGCAGAAGAGGCTGTGGCTGATACAGAAACAACTGCACCAGCTCCATCAGTGACAAATCCATCTAGCCCAAAATTATATGAGCCGTATGTACTTTGTCCAAATCCACTACGATATTCAGCCATCTATTAATCTAACGTAATATCAAGATCGCCTGCTGGTAATCTAAATACATCACCAGTATCAATTGCTTTGCTTGTCGTTAGAGCCGCGTATGCTATTAGATTACCGCCAGAAGCCGCATCAAATACGCCAACATGCGTAACTGTTCCATAGCCTGCTGTAGCTGTGGGATATTCGACAGATGCAGAATTTGATGCAGTGTTACCAGATACAGTAAATGCAACTGACTGACGCGCATATGCACCACCTGTTACTTCAGTACCACCACCAGTATCACTTGGTGCGGCTGTGTATAATGCAATGTGCCACGCAGTAGGACGTGTCACTGATGATGTAGTAAACACGTAGTTTAATACTCTTGTTTCGAAATCGTTTGAAAAACTCATTTTAATATGCCCTTATTTTCATTCGACGACCAGAGCCGCCGTATTTAGTTTGATCGCTGACTGCATTAATTGCGTCAACAGCGCTTTGATACAAAGCCGCCCAAGTAGTAATTCGAGCGTCTTCTTTTAAATATGGGGCTGAGTGTACCAAAGCTCCATACAAATAAGCATCTGGATATTCGCCCAGAAGCCAATTAGTTGTATTACTGTCAGATAATGCTGGAATTTTCTGGTAGTAATATAATTCTGCATCATAAACGCCATCTGGCGCTGGATGCACTTGTAACTCGCCAGCAGTCATTGCGTAGTATCTTGGATGGCCTGACACGTTGCCAGCTCTTCGCTGTCTGTCTAGTAATTCCGCTTGCGATATTAATTCTAATGGGTTTGTCTCGCCACTCGTAATATGAAAGCGGATAGGCTCTAGCATATCGGCTGGGATCGCGCTGTATTTTGTGTCAATCTCAGCAGTGGATCTAGTTTCCATTTTCCAATGGCGTAAACTGCGATTTAATTCAGCCTCGGCTAAACTTATGAATGTACTAGACACAGATGCAAGATCATCACGATTTAAAAAATCCGCGATTGTCGTCTTTAATTCTGCGTATGTTGTTATTGGCATTACAATAATCCCATATTATTTTTTAAAGTTTGCTCGTCATTGTTTAACACATTGTAGCCTAATAAGCCACCTATAGGTAATGCAAACTTATATTCGTTTAGTTTTCTAAAAATATCAGCTCTTGTCATTCCCTCAACAGCATCATCATAAAGCTGTATGTCATTAACGCCCTGCCGCCGTAAAATATCCTGAGCTTCAATGTTTCCTTTAGGAACAACTGCTGTTGGAAATTCTGACAGGCTTAATGCTGTCTTTGGTTTTGCCTCAAAATATTCAGTTGGCATATCTTTAACTTCAGATTTAAATGAGTTAAGTATTTTTACTGCATCTGACATTGCTCCAGAAGGGGCATCAAAGCGCGATACATTTTTACCTTGCGCTATACTTTCAAGGTAATCGTTTGTATCTCGCCAGCTCCCATCAAAATACTTTTCTGATAAAAGATTAATATTATCATCAACGACGCTTTGAAATTGACTTTTTATATCTTGCATATCATTAGAGTCAGTTTTTGCTAATAATCCCCTACTGTTTTTTATATCTTGCAAGTTATTAAATTTATCAGTTGATAAAGCCCTCATTAAACCAGCAAATCCACTAGAGCCTTTTTCCGTACCAACCTTGTATGCTTTATCTTTGTTCATTCTTTTCATAAGAGTAGGCATATCATAGTTCACTGCCTTACGTCTGGCGCCGCTTTTCGTGAATGGATCTTCTGGTATTAATTTTCTTGCCATATCTCCATAAGCGCTTAAACCAGCATACTCATCAATCTCTCCCCATGATCCAATTTTTCTGCCAACTTCTCTGGATAACGCCTTTAAATCGCTAAAATCTTTAGGATTTACATTAATACTTGGGTTTGCTATTGCGTATTGCGCGGCCTTTAGTGCATCATCAGCATCGCTTAAAGAGTTAAACACGCCTAAAATATTTTTACCCATATGATTAAAGTTAGGATCTGAGGTTATGTTTTTTAAGGCGGCATCCTCATCAACATACTCTAATATGTGTCTAGGCTGTCTGCCTGTATAAGCATCAGCAGGCCAAACAGACATATTCCTATCTGGAGAAATCTGATCTGGCCTCATAACCAAACTTATATCACCAAAACTTTCTAAAGGCTTATTTGCATTAGATATAGCTATTGATGGCATTGGTATTCCGCCAATATCTTCAGTTGTTCTTAAACCTTCAATGTTAAGATTATGTTGTGCAATTAAAGGAACATCATCTACTGTCAGCCTGCTATCTGGTTTTGAAAGCCTAACATTACCACCAGACATGCCTAGCGCATTTGGATCAACTTCTATACGATCTGCCATATTAAGTAAGCCCTTGCCTACTTTCTTGAGTGCAGGAGAGGCCGCGTCACCAATAAGTGGTATTAGACCTAGTAAAGACGCGCCGCCCAAAATGGCAACCAATCCATAGTTAGGCTCTGGCTTTTGTAGCTCGTCGTATATTTCCTTAGCCGCCATAGCGTCGCCAATGATAGGCGTGGCTTCAGCTACAAACTTTGCGGCGTCCATTGCCGTAATGCCTTGGTATGGTGTAGCTGTCCTCTTTCCAGAAAAGCTCATTGGCCTTTTTTGATCAAGCAGTCCCATCAAATATTCCATCTAGCATTTGTTGTATTCTAGGTGACATTTCCCTGCTAGGCGTGCTTGCTTCATTTGATGCGTTATACAACGCCATTAATTCAGATAGGCCATCTGGGTTAAGCATAACCCTCTTATAATCTTCTGGCTCGTTATTCATTTTATATTCCAGTAGCTCTATAAATCCCTGCTTATTTGCAAGATTAGATCCTTGGATTATGCGAATTACTTCTGCTGGTAAAATCATGCTACGCACTATTTCGCCACCTGTACCATCTGCGCGTCTAGCTGTTGTGCCTTGTGGCATCTGATTAGGGAACGACGTGATGGGATCATTGCCAGCAAAATTGGCTTGGCCTAACGTGCCGTAGCTTGTTTTTTCACCAATACGATCCATTGCGGATGTGCCGTCCATATTAGTCAATAATCCGCCACGATATTCAAACTCGTCATTAGGCGTCAGGAAATTAGCAACACGTTCCGCAAAGCTATTGCGTCTGGATCGCTTGCCCTCATCAAGTTGATTGAGGAAATTTAGTATACCTCTATTTACCATAGCCGCCATTCAAGCACATACCTTTTGCCTTGCAGTTTGACTTGGTAGGACATCCCTTGCATGTTTTCATGGTAAAACCTTTTTGCTGTATATTATGCGACCATATCACAATTCATCTATTGACGCCAGTATGTTACGCATTCTTTCTGAGAGCTTCCACTCGCCAGCTTTCCACCTCGCGGCGTGCTGTGCATCCTGCAAAGATAAACCGCGTTGCACATACTGCCTTATCCACTTAGCCATCAATAAATTTTTCATCTTAGGTGACAAATTTAAAAATTTTTTTTTCATGCAATTCCCTTTAAATTGCGCTTAATAGATTTATTCCAGTTATTGTTATTACCAGATAATGCAGTCGTCGCGTCCGATGCCATTGTCAGGCAGAGTGCATCTGCAAGGTCTGGCGACTTTAGGCCACGTTTTCGCATTGCGTCCTTGCTTTCGGCTTTCATCTTGCCCGACGATGTAAAGCTATACCTAATGCTGGTTAACTCAGCTAAGAGCTGGTCATCCTTTGGTAACTTGCAGGATCTATCTTCGAGCCAGCCTTTTGTCTTAAACCACAGCTCGCTACGCAAATTCATGTAAGTCTTGCCCAGCGCTGGGGCTTCACCAACATTAACTCCACGCACTGGCAGGCCAAGCTCACGCAATCTATCGACAACACCACCGCCAACGCCAATACTATCGACCAGTATGTCTGATGGCCTCATGCTAGGCTGTAATCCCTCATATTCCGCCATAACTCGACCCACAGTTTGCATTAAGTCTAATCCCTGCCACGCCTCAATATCTGTGACGACGTTGCCATATCTTTTGCAAAGCGCAGTTTTATCAGTACCAAACCTCGCCACGTCCAAGCCCCACACTGGTTTTATATCTGGCGTCATCTCAATATCACGATGTGTCGCGCTCTTGGCTAGGTGAAATGGTATGATCGTATCGTCATCAGCCAATGGAAACTCGCCAAGTACGCGGATGCGAAATGCGTTGCTTTCCTCGCCGTATCGCTCACGCATCTCCTCGACAAACTCTGTAGACACAAGTGGGCTGTCGATGCACGACCACCGCCTAGTCCACCAGCTCTTTGATAATCTAGTTTGCGTTTCGTAAAATGTGCCAGAGGATCTCGTCGGGTTTGACAATAATAACGTGGTTGCGCTGTGACCAGACATTGACCCAGCCGCCGCTTCGAAAACTTTCTCAGGCACACCAGATGCCTCGTCAACTACCAATAAAACATTTTCGGAATGCACACCAGCTAATGCCTCTGGCGTTTCTGCGCGTGACGTTCTGGCTGATATAAATGCCTCGGATGCGGCTGACGTTAATTCCACACGATCTGATTTGGTGGTAATCAATTGCTGTAGATGGGGTGGCAACTCGTTAATCCATCGTTTTAGCTCGGCAAACAATGCGTCAAACAATTGGCTGGACGTGGGCGCTGTGACGACAACCTTATTTGGGAAACGCAAAAGCAAGTACCAAAGCATCGCCCAAGATGCCGACGTTGATTTTCCTGTACCATGCCCAGACCTGACAGACATTTTACGCTCGCCAGTAGCTATGGCATTGAGAAACTCTTCCTGATAATTATATGGCGTAGCGCCCAGCACTTCTTTAACAAATAGCACTGGATCGTCACGATAGCGCAGGACAAATTCTGTTAACGGGTTATCACTCATTTATACGCTCCTTTGCTATGTTAAAATAACTTTCGTCTAACTCGATGCCAATGAAGGCTCGGTTTAAGTTTTTTGCCGCAACACCTGTTGTTCCAGAACCCATTGTGAAATCTAAAACAGTTTCGCCTTCATTGGTGTAGGTTTTGATTAGGTATTCCATTAGGGCGACAGGCTTTTGTGTTGAATGTTTTGTTTTCTCACCTCCAGAAGCAGTATTAAACTTCTGCCATGAAGACGGTACACGCATTTCCCCTTGGCGCAAATTAGGCGACCCAATTGCGCCATAGTTTTCTGTTTCAGTTCTAGCACCAAAATCATACTTGACTCGATCAGCACCACCACCAGTTCGGGGTTGCATTTGCTTATTATAAGTCCATTTACCATTTGAGAAAACTAGTGCGACCTCATGCTCCTTCATTGGCTCTCTTACAGTGTTAGCAAAGTTGCTTCCACGATTTTTAATCCAAACCCATTCGTGCTTAAATTGTTTAGGGTTACTCATAACCAACGCTGACGAAAACGGCTGTCCAGCCGTCATCACAATCGCACCATTCTTCTTTGTCACTCGATTCAGTTGCGCCCACATAGGCTCAAAAGGGATAACGCTATCCCACTTGCACTGCGTAGTTCCATATGGTGGATCAGTCAAAACCATATCTACAGATCCATCAGGTATTTCCTTCATGCAATCTAAGCAATCACCCTGCATAAGATTAATCATCTGATACATCCTCATAATCCACGTCAATCGTCTTGGCTTCGCGTTCCAGATCTTCTTTATGGATAGCCGCCAAATCGGAATTAACTTTGCGTAGGGCGTCTAGGTGCATGTCGCCAACTGAGATATTTACGTTTGTCTGTGGCCTCGTTCCATATCTATCTTGGTTATACGAGCTTGCCATAAATTTACGCCATTGCACCTTCTCTCTCGTGGCGGCTATTTCACTGCTTGTCGAGCCACCATCCAAATCATCTACCATTGTTAAGCCCTGCTCGACTAAAGCATCTGCGGCGTGGCGTCTAGCTTCATTCATGGCCTTCTCATATTCTGGCACTTTATTCAGTGACGAGCCAAGGTATTGTCTGGAACATCCATATTCTACAGCCATTTTCGTCAAAGTATTACCTGATGCGATTTGCTCAAACAGGTATTCAACTCCGCCTTTCTTCTCGACATCTGAAAGGATCTTCCTGCGTAATGCCTTGCCAGCCATTAATATTCTCCAATTTTTTTTAAATTTTACAATAGGTAAGCGCTATATTGCAAGGGGGTCTAGGGGGTCACTCGTGTGTGTGAAAACATAGCAAACGCACCCCCCCGTCCAATACTCAGAGGGGGGGGCTAAATATATCTAGTTTCATATAAAATAAACAACGCATAGCTCAGATTGCCTATATATTACTACAAAATAGCCTAAGCTACTGATATTGTTAGATATAATGCTAATAAGCCCACTAATGTCCGATAATGTATATTATGTTAACTTTCATAATAGTCGAAAGTGTTGACATAAGATTTGCGATTTGTTACGCGCTCGCGCCCCTGCGACGACGCATCGATGTCCTTTTCGTATAACAATGCTACCAATATTAATGCAGTAATTTGCTTGTCTCCTCAGCGTGTTGATCATGTAATTCAATGAGAGCCTCTGCTAATGACTGTATGACAATCTCAGCTCCAACTATATGTAATCGGTCAGTTATCCAATCGCATAGTAAGTCCAGCTCCTGATCGTTCTCGTCAGTATTTCTGCAATGAAGATCTAATGTTAGTTTGATGTTAAAATCTGTCACGTCAATTAACCTTGTAATGTGACCGCGTAGCTAGGAAGAGGAGATTTGCTACGCGGTCTAGTCTAGTGGGAAACATGCTATAAATGCAAAAATAGCACGTTTGGAGGGAGGAGAACCCACTAGTCATAGTATGCCTTATGAAAGGCGTTGTTTCAAGCCTATACAACCTCATTTCCCAGCTCGTGAGCCAGCGCAAGGTATCCGCACCCATCAATCGAGCTATCAGCGTGAGATCCGTTGCGTAACCTCGCAACCTTCAACAGCGCCATCATGTTTGCCACATCAAACGCTGTGACATCCCTGCCAAGATAAGCGCTCCACATTTGCGCTATACATCCAAAGTTATCAGTAGCACTTCCGTACTGCCTCGCCCTATCACCATTAATCAGTTGATCAGCTCTGCCAAGCACCTCTGATCTCGTCATACTCTCACCACCCATATGTCTATCTCCTGTTTTGACATCGTTACCTTCGCTCGTCTCCTCGCTTGCCTGCAAGACCCACTTCGCCATACCTTTGTTCCTTTTTACTTAACCCCGATTTTACCTATCATACTATTCCCGAATAATAATATAATAATATAATATACCTATAGGTATATATTATTATTATTATTTAGGTTACCCGATAATAATTGTAATTATTATTATGCCTCATAAGTGTTTGATATTGTTAATAATAATAGTGTTTTTTGGCCAATTATTATCACCTAATTTACCTCACTTTTCCAAAGCTATCAGTGAACCATACGAACCCCTCATTTTGGACAATATGACCAGCAGATTGAAGGCCATTAATTGCCTGCTTATATATTTGCGGTGGGTTTGCTACGCCAGCTATTTTGCCTATGAAGTGCTTTTTAATTTCTTCCTCTTCAATAACCCAGAATGTATTTGGCTCAGGCCAGCCAACGCCAGCAGGATTAGATTTGCCTATCCCTTCGCCTCTTAATTGCTGGAAGCACGTCTTAAATAAGATCTGGTTTTTACCCCTGATAGATTTCTTTTCAGCGTCAGCCACATCATCTGAAGTTGCTGGAATGATAACGCAAGTCGTGACAGGATCACCATCCATATCATTGCCCAGCTCGATCACCTTCAGCTTAAAATAAAATTTCTTTCCGCCTTCCAGATCTCTTTGCTTGGTAGCCAATGCAGTTCGCAGACCTGTCGCCTCGTCATAACTCAGCTCTATCTCAGTTTCCACAGCCGCACGCAATGAGCTATGACCACGAGCCTTTGCTTCCAGATTTTTACCTGAGTGATGCACCAGCATAAGATGAGCGCTCGTTGTAGCTCTGATCTTATCCACAGCAGAAATCACAGCAGTTGCACTTGCAGGAGAATTTTCATCGCCAGCAGGCATTGACCGAGATAACGTATCCACGACAATCATTGCAATGTCGCCGTGTATTCTTTTGATCTCCTCACATAGATCAACGATCTTATTCACGTCAACTTCACCATCCAGCAAATTGAGTGGCAATGGCCTCACAGCCAGCTTCACGTCTTTATGCTCTGGATATTGCTGTTTAAGCGCCACGATACGATTATGCGTGGTTGTGCCGCCTTCGAGAGCTAAGAATAACACCACGCCACCCTTAACTTTGTTTCCATGCCAATCTTGGCTCGCTGATACATGCCAAGCAATGTCCTGCACGAAAAACGACTTACCCACGTTTGATGCGCCGTAAACCATCGACAATTGCCCCTGACCAAACCAGCCCTTCACCAAATAGCTCCTGTCGAGCTGTGCAACTGCATCATTAGGGAAAAACACCTGATCAAGCAGGCTCTTAATTTCCAGAGCCTTTGCCGTAGCCTCTTTGCCACGATTGACCCACATATCAGAGAAATCCCAGCCTTCCACATCAGGCACAACAGATTGCACATTATGATCATTAACGCACTTCTCAATGGCCTTCATGCCAGCCTCGTCGTTATCACCAGCCACAACAATGCGTAAATTTGGGCGTGCCTCGTAAAGCTCACCTATCACAGCAGTTAAATTACCAGCCGATAATGCAAACACTGTTGGCCTGCCTGTCGCCATATTAACTGACATTGCAGTCGCCCAGCCCTCACAGACATAAACTAGATCGTTTAGTTTGCCGCCAATAACGCTAAAATTACCAGTTACAGGCATACCAGTAGAAAATTTCTTTGATCCTGCTGGATCAATATTCTGGACGCCAACACGTTTGCCCTGAGCATTTATCACTGGGATAACAAGCAAGTCGCCATTTATATTGGCATTACCAAGCCCGATCTTTTTCTTGATCAGATATGGATGCGTCGCCTCTGGCTCTGGCTCAGGCCAGCTTATTGTATATTTTTTCGTCACTGGCTTCTCATTTTCGTCAGGCCACAACCTCTGGTTTCTCAGCGCGTCCTTTATGCCAGCAAAATCTGAGCATTTACGACAGCTCACCATTACATCGCTATTTGCATCTTCCTTGATCCAGAACCGATCTACACCTTGGCATACAGGACAAGCTCCATGATATTCGCCAATGGCAGTCTTTTTCAATGATAATGCACTTATAATTTTACTTGAATATTGATCCCAGTTTGCATTTGGAAATTTTGTATTTTGCATTTTATCCCTTCCTCAATTTTTGTTTACGTTAGACAAAACCTCGATAAGTTCTGTCTAACGCTGTGATTAATTAAAATGGAATGTCATCTTCCAAATCATTTGATGGTGTAGGCGTAGCTGGTGGCAATCCAAATGGATCTTGCTCCACACCATTTATTGGCGTTGCACCACCAGAAAATCCGCCTGCAACTTCAGTAAATGGATCATCTGCTTCCTGCTTTTCAGCCAGCTCTAACACTTGCACTGCTCGTAATCTCAGAGATACACCATTAATTGTGCCTGTATTGTATGGCACTACTGTAACTGCGATGTTTACAGTTGACCCTGATGTCAACTCAAATCCATCAGGTAATTTTTTGCGTGATGCATCGACCTGACGTGGTGGGTTTGTGGCCTCGCCAGAGTAAGCGCCTTTTAATTTAGCTTTACCAATCCAATGACCCTGCTTTGCGTCATCGCGCTTGAATGGCAAACTTAATGGTTGCTCAGGCCACTTGCGCTTACTTGTCTCTAACGCCGCCGCATTTTTATATGACTGCATACAAATTGCGTTCAGCTCTTTGCACTGCTCACCTGTAAGGTTAAACGACATCTCGTAAGCCGCCCCCTCTTCTTTAGGATCACATTTGACACTGCGATAATCTTCTTGGTCAAATCTATATGTAGAATTTAGTCTTGGATATAGCGCTTTCACGCCGTTTATTATGTGTTGCATTTGGCAACTCCTTTTTGTTGTACGCAGTACCCCTGCGCTGGGATTAGTTTATAAGCCATGATCCTCGTCAAGATAAGGTGGAAGATTAATTGTATCCAGATCAGGCCAGCCAGTATCAAAAGTGTTTGTATCTTGTGCCACTTTTATTTTTCGCAATGTCTTAAACATCTCTGCCTCGGCGTACTTATTATATTTATCTGACATCTCATAGCAGGCTGTAGCGTATGAGCCTTTTTCAGTAGCAATAAATATAAAATTTGTAGTTTCGTATCCGCATAGCTTTAAGACATAACGATAAAAACATGCCTGCAAATCATAACGAAAATTTCTCACAGCCTTATCAAAGCCGCGATAAGATGCGTCCAAGCATGACTTTAGGTCTATTACTATGCCAGCCTCTTTTAACAAAGCATCGGGGCGGCATTTGAGTTCTAATTTTGTCTCTGGGCATGTTACTATGAAGCTGTATTCAGCCAGCAGATCTTTGTTAGTTAATAACTTCCTTGCCATTTTGTTTTTTAGGCAACCTTGACGCATCTCGCTACATTGATGAAACTCGGCCTCTGGTAGAAGTATCTGGTCATCTTTAAGCAACTCTTCCTGCTCTTTCCAAGCCTTGCTACCACGCCGTGATAGTTCTGAATTAATCACAAGCCCTTTCTCTGCCTCTAACACCATAGCATGGAATGCAGATCCTAAGATCATAGCTGGCGTGGAATTAAACTTAGAGTTCTTCCAATGATATAGTGATGACGTTGCAACTGCTTTCACAGCGCTTGACGAGATTGCAGGCAGTTCGTGGTATGCCTTGTTGGACAGCATTTCGCTGGGTATTATCTGCATTTATATTCTCCTAATTTACTTGTTTAAAACTTCTGCGCCATATAGCGCAATGAGTGCCGCTTCAGCGCGACCATCATCTTTCTTCCTGACAAACTTCTCAGCATAATCAGGAAATCTCTGCATTGCCAATTGGCGGCTGGTATCTTTGTCAGATGTCAGGCCAAAGTGTTTCTTCCATTTCTGAGGCGTGACTAAATGCATTGGCGTTTTGTTAGCCGCCACACATGCAATCAATGCGCCATATCCCATGCCAAATCTAAATGTGGCAACCGACGATTGGTTTGGCCTTGATGCCACCTGTTCAACTACAGCCATACGATCTTTAGCCTCTGGCTCTAACAAATGTAATAACGAATGAATATCAATTTCGTTTTTGCCCTTTGAGTTTAAGATGACAGGCATATCGATGACATCCAGATCTTTAGTGCGCGTGCAGTAATGTGCAATCGCTCCAGAGAAACCACAATCTACACCGACAACAATCATTCATCTTCCTCTGGCTTTGCAACTTCAACGCCAGCTTTGGACGCCGCCATATAAGATGCCATCCTGACAAACGCATTAAAGCTAAGAGCCGATTTATTGGCGGCCTCAGCAACGGCTTCATATTGAGCCTCACTAAAATTAATTAATACTCTCTTATCAACCATTTCTTTTCTCCTAGGTTTAATTATCTAAGCACTGCGACTTGAGCCACAGTGCTTATTAATTATACCTTATTATTATTTACAGTTTTTCTAACTTCAGTTGCAATCCTTTTTAAAAGTTCTGCACCTCGTATCCACTTTGGCACGTCAGAATGTTCAATATCAATATCGTGCCTATTTTCCAAATCATCAATAAACACTTCTAAAACGTCAACTCCATAACTTTTATTCTGTGCTTTACCTTGCAACACATCACCCAAAAAATTTACATATCTTTTTTCAAGATCCTTGCTTGCTAACTGCCCTGCATTTTCGTGTACCATAACGCAAAAATGCTCAACCTCACTTTTAAAATACATTTTATCCTTTGGTGGGGCTGAAACTTTAGTGGTTAATTTTACTGTATTCATAACAAATCTCCTCGTTTGTGTTTATGTTATTTGAGTATATTAGCAGTTATTCAGATGGCGTCAACAACATAATGATATATAAAAGATATATTTTCCGCTTGACCCAATCTGATAATCTGTTAAATTACTCAAATAACATAAACATTAACGGAGAATACAAAATGACACTTACTGAAAATCAAAGCGCCGCAATGACTGCCTTAATCAAAAATTGCTTGGATGTTATGGGCGGCACTTGTGTTGCAGATTTAGTTGACGATCCTTGGGTATATGCGAGAGCTGAAGATCTTGTAAATGCTGGTTGGACGCAGAAGCAAGCTGAGGGTACTTTTGGATCATTAGTTGCTGGCGGTTATATTTATCACGATGTTGGTGGTAACTACACTAATGATTTATATGCCCTTGATGGTTACGATGTAGATTTTAGCAATCTACTTCAGTTCCACAAATAGGTGGCGGCATGAACGCTTCAATGATCATCGACGGATTGGCTATGGCACTATTTGCTTTAGCCGCCGTTCATCTTCCAGAAATTATAGTTTATCTGGATCACTTAATTAACATTAACTTAGGAGAATAAAATGCGATTATATACTACACCAAAAGGGCAATGGGCTGGAACACAAGCTGATGCAAAAAAGCTGGGAGCATATATGGAATATGATGTGCCTACTAACAAATCAGGATTGATGGATTTCTTAAACAGGCATGGGGTAAATGAATATACTGTGAGGGGATACAGCGCTCCACTTGAGGAAAACCCTCAGCCAGCAGTTAAGAGCATTGCAACCCATAGGGAAAGTGCTTGGCATAATATCAATCGCGTGGCTGAGGAAGCCCCACTGTCAGAGCTTTCAACTGCCATGAATATAATATTGCTCAGAATACAAGAGCATTTGGAAGAGGGGGTGAAGTGATGAATAACCAAACAAAAATGATTAAAGATCACCTTGATCAAGGTCAATCCATCACAGCTTTTGAAGCGTTACAATTATATGGTTGTTTAAGATTGGCATCTCGTATGCATGACTTAAAGCAATCTGGTTATTCATTCCACAAAGAAATGGTAATTGTGGGTAATGGCAAACGTGTTGCAGAATACACGAAAATTTAAAAGGGATATAAAATGCAAAGATTAATTATCAAATCAATTCACGAGCATGGCTTTGGCTTTGCTTTTACCAAAGATGAGCATGACCAAGTGTTTCTGCCTAAAAAACTTTTAGCAGATTTTGAGCATCTGGATTGGTTAGAACCAGCAGATGAGGTGTATGCAAAAATTATACCAAATTATAAAGATAAATTAGATGGTGGTTGTAAGTACGTTTGTACTTACATTACTATTGATAGGTTTGATCCAGTTTATGTTGCCAGTGTCAGGGAAGCATTAGGTGAAGTTATAGAGACAATTTGCCCAACAAAAACACCATTTGTACCATCGTTTGAGCCAACAGTTGATAAGGGCAATTTATTAAGTGAATTAAATAATCGATTAAACGAATTAGTAATTGAAAATAAAGTTTACACAGATCGCATTGAAACTATATCTGCAATTAATAATTTAGATGAATTAAGCCTTAAAATATTTTTATTTCATAATCTTGAAAGCTCAGATCCATATTTATATAAATTATTATTTAGCACGATTGAGCAAGGTTTTTTCCCAAATCGCGTTTGGGGATGCTTAAATTATATGGTTGGTAATAGTTTATTTTCATATAGCAAACCAGAAAGAAATAAAAGCATTCGTAACCCTATATATTTTTATGATGTAATATTAAGATCTGATAAATTTTTCTTAAATTTTCCAAACTTTGGTAAAAAATCATTAAGCGATCTTAAATCATATTTGAGTGAATTTGGTTTACAGCTAAATACAGATTTAAAAGATATTAAATATGAAACATTAAAATCTTTTAATTTGCATAACAAAAAGAACGATTATTTATTTGTTAAAACGAGGGAAATAGTATGACATTTTATACAACGCTCGTTCTCACATATGTCATTGGCGGCGTGGAGCTACAGGACACCACGCTCTATCGCAGTGCGCGTGAGTGTGGCGACGCATTGCCAGCAGTCTACAAACCATACGAGAAAATGGATAGCATGGCTCAGTGCATTGAAACTAGCCACGTCAGCTCATCATTTATTGTACCAAAACTTAGGCCGAAAGGATTATCCAATGGCAAGTAAATATTATCCATGCCCAGAATGTAATGGAGCAGGCGAAACGCTATTCGAGAAAGATTATAATATCTTTCATGAAACTTACCTGTATGAAAAAGCTGATTGCACAAATTGCGCTGGCACTGGCTTGATACTGCCAGAGATGCCAAAAGCTAGAACCCGTGTTCCAGATTTGGATGCCAACGGAAAATTTAAAGGCCATGATGATGAATAAGGAGATAAATCATGAATGCAAAAGATTGTTACAAGGCTGTGACGAGATCAATAAAGTTAAACGAGAACGTGCAGGCAGATCTGAAGGGAACAGAAAAGAGAACCAAGAGCTTTTACATCTGGATGATGCAGGAGCAATTGGCGATACTGAACAACCTCGAACACCAGCTTTCGCTTATGCGACGAAAGAACAAGTCACCCAAGCAATGATGGATGAGCCTACCCATAAGTTTGAGATCATGTATTCCCATTTGCTTTACAATTTTGAGAAAAGCCAAATTAAACGTGGCCTGAGAAATAAGATTAACAAAACTTTTGAGAGGCCACGCCAAATCACTGTTAATAAATCATCACATAAAAGTTTTATTAGTGATAATGATCTCAGAAAAATTAAGCCAATATCAAAAAAGAAAACTGAAACTATACTAAAGTATATAGATAGGGGCAAACGCGCAACGACAACAATGGTTGCGATTGGCACTGGTCTTGGTGTTTCAGATCTTGCTTGGTCATTAAACGTCTTATATAGGCAAAATTTAGTTGACCGCGCTTACGAGCGAACCACACCAATTATTGGTAATGCAGGGGCAAGGTCATTGCGTTACGTTTACTTTAAGAAAAAATAATGTATCGTGTGGGAAAGCCATGCCCGACTTTACCCACACGTTTTATTATGTAAATTTACATAAATCTTCAAGCAGTTTATTTAATCTATGAAGCTGTTTATTACTTGCTTTAATAATTCGTCTTCATTTACAAACTGTTCTGGGTACAATCGAGTTGATGTTTTTTTGATAATTGGATCATCTCCCCTAGCCCAATAGATTTTTCGTATATCATACGCCACCAATGCATATATATCGGATTTTTTATTGTTTCCCACTGGGCTTGTTCCCCAGCGGTACTGGGTCTTATTTCCAGTTTTCTTGCTGGCAGTCTTAACTTGTAAAGTCAGCAGTTCGCCGCTTGGCGTTTTTAAATACGCATCGTCAACTTCATGCTGTACCAAGATGCAAGAAATGCCAGCAAAGGCTAATCTTGATAGAGCCAGAAATTCCCCAGCTCTACCAATATTGTTACTATGCGTTGAGCCACTCATAAATCTTTTTTGTTTCGCCTGTTCTGTCCGTAAGGCCATGAGTGCCACCATTTACTCGACGAGTGATTTTTAAAATAGTCTCATCGTTTACGCCATCGTCTGCAATGTCGAATAACTTGTTTTTATTAAAGAACCACATTGCCGTATCAAATGCGTAATCCTCAGCCACCAGATCTTGGTCTGTCATAATCTCAGGTAAGCCCATATCAGAGCTGAATGCCCTGTAATTATTTTTCCCTGTGATCATAAGATAACCTTTTCCAGAAAATAAAGCGCCTTCATTGGTATTAGCATCGTTACCCATGCGTCCACCATAAACCTTATTAGCTAATGCTGTTGGGTTTCGAGAATAGCCCTCGCAGGACGCCAGATCAGGAAATCGGCTAGGCCAGACGCGCATCATGCTTTCTGCGCTGTAGTTCAGATTTTCTCTGGTATGCCGCCAGTGACCGCTTTCGTGGCTCGCCTGACCCATTAGGTGGGCGGCTCTCTCATTTGATAGCTCGTAGTGCTGGGCAATCGCCTTAGCAGTATTTTTGCCAAAATGTCCATCTGCCCCAACGCCGACTTTATCTTGCAATTTTTTCATCGCTTCTGTCATAGCTATGCCTTTTTCTTTTTTCTTTGTGATTTTTTAATCGCCTCATTTGTCGGCGCACCTTTAGTATTTTTTTTACGCATTGTCTCACCACTACCAGCCGCGATCCTTTTTCGCTTGTTGTGGATATTCGTCCACAAGCCTTTTGCCGCTTTTGTTGTTTTTGACATTATTTTTTACTCCCAAAATATTTACTTACACCACGCATCCCAATTGATGCACTCACAATACCACCAAGGCTGTATTGATACCAATCAGGCATATTAGATAGCGCGGCAAAACCAGCTTGCACAATGCCATTTCCCCAATCGCCACAAAACGCTAAAATTAATGGTATCGAAAAGAGCAAAGTTATCCACTCGTCTTTCCAGCTATTCTCAGTGGCTTTCATGGCGGCAATATCCCAATCGATCTCGCCAGTAGCTATTTTCATTTTTGTTTGGGCTTCCGCCTGCTTCACAGCAGTCTTGCCCTCGATCATAGTTCCAGCAAGATCTGCAACTTTTCCTAATAATCCTAGTCCAGCTATCATTTATCTTTTCCTTTCGCTAATGCGTTTGCCGAAAAGAACACGGACACTAAGGCCGCTACACTTACAAAGTATATACTTGCCATCGATCCTAATATTTTTGCGGCTTCAGTTAATCCAAAAATTTCTGCGCCTATAACAGCAAATGGATAGAGCAACATTCCAAACAGCGCGAACCATGTCATTGATCGAATGGCATCACGCTGGGCGTCCTCATCTGCCATTTTTAAACGCCTGTCCTCAATAGCCATGCGATCCCATTCAGCCTGATCAATTGATCCGTTACCATCTACGTCAAATTTTTTAAATTCATCCATGTTAATCCGCCAGAGGATTGTCTAGCGCCCTTTGTAGTTTCTTCGTTAATTTATCTTCCAGTTCTTTCATTTCGCCACTTTGTGAAATTCTAACACGTTCTCTCTGATTTTCAAAGCGCACCTCTGCCTTATCAATCATCTCCCTAACTTTATCCTCAGATTTGCGTACCATGCCCTCAACTCTATCGGCTTGGCGCTCGATGCTCAAAATATCATCACGCAATCCAGTTTTGATCTCGCGTGTGTAATCCATAGTTTGTTGAATATTAGCGTCCATCAATTCCATTTGAGTTTGGTATTCCTGCAAATCAAGGCCAGCAACCTCTTCGATCTTTTGCCACATCAGCAGGCCACCATATAAGCCAGAGCCAACTGTAGACAGGAATGCAAATATTGCTATTATAGATCCAGCCGTCAGCTTCATGCCCCCAGCTTGTAGTTGGCGGTCAGCTAACCCATCAATACCATCTGCAATTTTAGTTGTATCGACCATTAGTTCTCAAATTCCATTTCTGAAGATTGCAAGTTTTTCATGGCGTCCAGCTCTTCCTGCAACATGCGAATTTCCATTTTGCGTTGCAACAGCTCCACCTCAAATAGTTTCTGGCACTCAATACGCTTTTTTGGTGCATTCAGTGGAATAACAATGCGAGCATAAACGCCAATATCTTTGCCTCTCGCGTCAGTGTTAAGGCCAGACAGCAGGCCAGTTAAGCCGTATTCCAAAAGTGTCGAGCCTGAGATAGAGTTTGAGCATTCAATACTGCCAGATCTTATTCTGTCGGATTGTGTATTCAGATTTGGCGTCGGTAACGCCAGAGACAGTGACGAGCTATCGGCAAATGCACTGCCAGCAATTAAGGATAGAATGATTGCATATTTCATTTAGTTCCCCCTGTAATCTTTGAACATACCATAGATCTTACAAATGGCTTAGAACCTCGTTCTTTCATAGTCTTCGAGATTGTGCATATATATTGCGCCTCGTCCATATCGCTCTTTTTAACATATACATCAAAGTTTTTTCTAGTTTGGTAATCAACTTTTATTATTCTATGCCTTGTGGAAAATGGAAGCCCCACAAAATTTTTATCAAATAGTGCTATTCTGTAATATTTAACGCGCTCTCTCTGGTTAAATATAGACAGCTCAAATTTTACCACATCTTTAACTGTGGAATACTTCATTTTTGGGTAGGCTGGGGTCTGTTCGTGAGCAGATACGCCAGACCCCAATAACGTAATGATTACAAGTGCTTTTAATTTGGAATACATGATGCGGTAGTTTGGGCAATATAAGTCCCACCTGTAAACGGCTTGTTACTTCCGCCGCCATACTCAGCCACACTTGATACAGTAAACCATGTAGAACCAGCAGTTGTTAATGAATACGATGTAGTCGCCCCAGAAACAGTTTTAGCGCTGTCATATCCTGACATGCCAGCGTCACTGGTATTGCTCACTGCAACAGATCCCGTCCACGTTACAACGTCATTTAGAGATGGTGATGATGTAAAACTTGTTGGGTATGTGATGTTGGCTGTGTAACTGTTTGCTATCGCAACATCGATGCGGATCTCTGGCAATATTCCACCATCAGACGCCGATGTTGATAATTTGCTGGGCGTCGGATTTCCGTATGCGCCAGTTTTAGTTGTTTGGATTACACACTTAGCCGCCACATTGCCGACTATATCTACACTATTTGCAAAAGCTGGTGTGGCTAGTGCTAACAGTGGAATTGCTAAATATTTCATATTAACCTCACTTATTGTACTGCATGTCTACCATTTTTTCATGCTTTAGTTGTTGTGCTAAGTTATTACGCAACGCCCTCTTGTTTTCTGGCATCTGGTTTTGGCTTAACTGATATTTGTCTTTGTATATACCACCATTTATTGCAAGATCATAGTACGTTTGCATATTGGTTTGCATGTTGATTATATTGATAAGCTCGTCTTGCTTATATTCTTGAAACATAGTCAAAGCATTTTCAGCAGACATCAGACCCAGCTCTATTTTAGTTGGCTTATCATTATCTTCATCATCTTCTGGTATTTCAGCCTCGTCTGGATATTCGTATTCTTCCTCTTCAATAGTATCCACAACAGCGTCATCTTCTAATGCATTATAAACTTCAACTACAGGCACTTTTGGCACTGGCTTCACATAACCAGCGCAACTTGGGTTTAGCTGTGGGTCATAGCACTCATCAACTCTAAATGTGTAAATTACTGTGGCATCCTTGACGACACCTTCACCTTCAACTGTGATAGACCCATCGCCCCAGCTCTCTAATGGTATGTTTGATAGTGGAAATGATTTTGTAATTGTATTGGATGGGACGCCAGACCAATCGTCAGTCTCGCTAAACGCATACCCATCGCCATCAAAATTAAGATTGCCGACAGTGACTTTCATGTCTGCGTCAGTTTCTTTTTCTGTTCTATACCTGTAAATCAGGCCATTTATATCAATGCCACCAATAGGCGGAAAGACAGATGACATAGACCAGTTTAGACCATTTCTGGCGGCGTTAGCACTTGCACCATACTTAAATGGATCTGCGCTAGAGTAAGAGCAACATAAACAAAGTGCCGATAATGACACCAAGCCCAATTTTAGTTTCAGCTTGTTCATCAAAAAGCCTTTCTACTAGATTTTTCTGGTCTTCGCTAATACGCGCTTCCACAGCTTTCATCTCCCATTCAAGTCTGGCCTCATCTCCTATTTTCCCATTGATTGGGCAAAAACTGCCAGAATTTGCCATCGCAATTCTGACCCTTTCGTCTTGGCAGAGAAGTGACACAGACGCTACCTTCATGCCTAAATCGTACAATAGCTTCGATGCTCTTAGGCGCTCACAGTTCAAATCTTTTACAGTCTTGCCGCCAGAGATGCCTAATATCTGCGTTTGTACTGCGCCTGAGATCCCCACGACACATAAGTCAGATCCGCTTGTGCTAACTTGTGGAGATATAGCTGATGGTGGTGGGCTGTTAATCGTGGTATCCATAGACCCACTAGAATTGATGCTTGTATCTGTCTTTATTGTGTCATCTTCAGCATAAGCAAAACTGCCAAAAACAATGAAAAATCCAATTATTAGTAAACGTAGCATTTTACTTCCGTTCTAGTATGCGATCCATCTTTGCGTCGATCAAATCTAGCCTGCCGAACAATCTATTCATTGACGCACTATTGTCAGATTTCGTCACATATTCCTCTCGCGTTCTGTTCAACAGAATTTGTAATCTGTTCAACTCTAAAACATATCCGCGTAAAACAAAACCCACAAACGCCAATGCGAATGTGAGCGTGCCACTCCATAGGTCTGCCATTTCCATTAGTATTTGCCCTGCCATACTCTTAAATCCGCAAATTCTCCAGATGTTAATTTTCGTTTAACGACTTGATTAGCCGCTTCTGTGTCACTCCAGCTCACGCCAGCCTCTTTAAGCCAGACGCCAATCAAAGCCGCATCAACTTGTGCAATTAGCTTATGATCTGAGCCAAAAGTATTATCTGAATTTTGACGAGCGTATTCTGCGTCACGCATCATTTGGCTACCATCAAACGTGCGTTTTATGTTAATTTCGCCATTGTCAGATATTTCAATTTTTTCGCCTATTTTTGAGCTTGCCATATTACGTTCTCTTAGATTTAGTGCCAGAACATTTCCAGCGTTTGCGTGATAAATTCAATGGGCTATTCGGATTTTTAGCCGCCTTCGGAGATCTCTTCTTTTGACCAGCAGATCGGGCGCAATATGCGTCACCTTTTTTTGTGCCAGCTCTTACTCTCGGCTTACCATCACTCGCTAGTCCAGCTTGTCCGTAACTAATTTTTCTTCCATTAACTACTTTTGCTTTTGCTTTGCCAGCTCTTGGTTTTGCCATAAATCACTCCTGATAGTAAATAAGGGGGGTTTCCCCCCCTTACTATAGTTAGTTTATGAAGTTGTGCAATCTGCTACCATGCCGTTTGCCGCTTCTGAAGTACATACCAATGTGAGTTCAGTGGTTAATTGTCTTTTTGAATTATCCCCTGTCTTACTTAGTTCAACATTTTTCATTGGACGTAGAGTAGCCACTTGCCATGTGTCGTTCTGCATTAAGAACACATCACGAGATCTGTTCTCTCTCGTTGGCCTTAGCGATATTTCGCCCCAAGGGGTTAAATATATGCTGATTGAATTGATAACACGCTCATCAGCGCCAACCACGTTTGCACGTTGGTTGTTGTTACCAGCAAATCCAAGACATTTTGTCATATTAAATGCTGACAAATATGCAGTCTTTGATCCTGTTCCGCCATTTTCCCAAACGCTTTGCATCACTGTATCAAACTTAGCTTGAGTGAATACTGTTTGTGTACCATCAGTACGAGCATTTGAACCTGTACCATTAGCATCAGCGCCGCCAGAACCTTTGACAGTGTTTGATGTTAACCATGTTGGCGCACCAGCAAGCTCACGAGCCGCAGTTGCAGAACCAGTTACTTTAGCATTGTTATCGAAAAGAGCCTTTTCTATATCAAGTTTCATGGTTTTACCAGCTTTGAGGATTTGATAGCTCATCTCCTTTGCCTTGGCTATTTTTGATAAGCCCTCATCAGTGTCACTGATAATTATGGCGTCTTTAAAAATTTGAGTTCTATTGTTCAAACGAGTAACTCCAGAAACCGCAGTTGCAGTTGTGTCATCGCCCTCGATATGAGCATTAGCCGCAGACGCTCTTAGCGTGTCTGTTGACCATTCATGCAAAGTTGATTTTGCAGTTGTTTTTCTACACGCAGATAAAAATGGAGTTTCGTCTGGTGAAATATTATAAATAATATCTTGGATGTCTTCCTTGATACTATTTGCGTTGTCATACGAATCGTATGTATTTGAAGGTTGCGACATATTATTGTGTCCTTTCAGAGACTTAGAAGACTAACTTAATGTTAATCATTGTTTAACATCAGGCTCAATGCATCATCGATTGAACCTGTTTTCATTAAGCGCTGTTGCGCCTTTTGTTGCTCCGCTTGAACGCCAGTTGATTTTCGCTTCTTTACGCCAGCCTTAACGACAGGACGAGCTTTCTCGCCTTTTGTCTGCGTAGCCTTACGCTTAGATTTCAATTCCCGATATTTCCTCGCATCATTCAATGCCTCGATGTATCTCGCGTCAGTTACCATAGACATTTCGTCTTCAGTAAATCCGTAAGCCACACCAGTTTGAACCAGCGATTGTTTTAATGCTTCACCCTTAATAGGATCTGCAATTTCTGGAATACGCTTTCTAAGCACCTCGGCCTGCTCTTGCAGATACGACTGATGCGCCTGCGCCTGAGCTTGCTGTTGTTGCTGTTGTAAAGTTTGAACCTGATACATTGACTGATCATATGCAGTCTTCGCCTCGTCGTACTTCATTTTTTGTTCCATGTACCCAATCGGGTCACTCTCAAAAAGTTCAGAGCTAGGGGGCGTAGGTGCTACCAACGATCCATTTTGTATCTGATTTGCTAGACCAAGAGCTTGCGCTTCTCGCTTCGCTATTTCGGTTTCCTTCTGCTCAAACTGCTTTCGCACTTGGGCTATTTCTTGAAACCTTTTGTTAATCGCCTTCTGACCAGCCGCATCACGTTGTAACTCAGCCTCTGTCCAATACTGCTTCTCTCCGTCTACTGTGACTTCGATCATTCTTTCTTGGTCAGGCTCAGTGTCATCAGCCTCTGTTTCTTCGTAGTCGATTTCGCTATCATCATCGCTGGATAGCTCTTCAGCGTCATCTGAACCCTCGTCTTCAGCTTCCATTTCTTCAGCTTCGCCGTCGCTAACTGCTTCCACTTGTTCTGGAGCTTCGTCCAAATTTTGTTCCTGATCATTTTCCGCGTCAGGTGATACGATCATGCTGTCTACAGCTTCTTCTAGGGTAGTCGATGCCATCGGTGCTACTTCCTTTGTTTGTGATCTAAAATAGTCTCTGCATTTACTTTTGCGTCGAGAATTACTTCGATCTGGTTTAAAGCCCTCACTATTGAATGAGCTTCCTCACGCGCATCAACGTCTGATGCACTACTTTCTGCAAAGATCTTCATTTGATCTTCACGAACATTCTCTACAAATTTCTGAAAAGCAGTATCGTTTTTTAAACGTCTGGCCTCTTCAGCTTCTAATCTTATAACTTGCGCCATTATGACATATTTCCTTGTGCAATGCCACCAATCATGCGGTTTTTATCCTGCTCTGATTTTACTCTGGCAACGTCAACTTTAGTGCCATATTCGCCATAAATCTTGGCGGCGTCTACAAGTAAATCTTGCGCCATTTGATCGCGTTTCAAGTCATCTGCCTGAGCATTCTTCGCCATGTCCATTTGTAACTTGGCGGCGTCAGCTTGCATCTTGGCTTGCACTTTCATTTGCTCTGCCTGCAAGAATGCCGCGTTTGGATCTTGTGGTTGTCCCTGAGCCTCTTGTGCCGCCTGCTGTTGCTGTAGCATTTGCATCTCAATTTCTTCAGTTATTGGCGCAAAATACCTGTCGGCATTGCGTATTCCTGCAACTGCCAATTGGTCAGCTAATGTATTGCGAATATTGGTCATCGACACTAGACCATTTTGAGCGCCGTAATTTTGGTACACAAATTGTTGCATTTGCAGGGCTTGGTTAAGCGCCATTGCTTTTTCCTCTTCCCTGCCAGTTCCTAATCCGACGTTTATCATCACGTCCATTGAGCCATCCCAGATGCGCGGATCTACAGGCACAAACGAGCCGTTCATTCGCATCATTTGCTCTTCATCAATATTCTTGTGGGTTAGGCGCAACATAAGGCCAAATAGGTCTTTCATGCCATCCGCAAGGTTTCTCACCATTACTTCGGTTTGACCAGCTCCAGCCTGTATTGTGGCCTGCACAGCCGCTTTAGTAGTAGACTGCATTGCATCTGGGTCTAACCCCATAGAGGCTCTGGAGACGCCTGTTTTGCTCTCTACAAGCCCATCTAAGTAAGTTAATGCACTTAATGTCTGCCCAGCGTGGAATGGCACTGATAAATCTTGAACCTGACCCATTTGTTGCATACGCACGATTGAGCCAATTTCGTTATTCAGTAAATCATCGATATTAACGCCAGATGTCACTGCCATACGCGGATTGTTTGTCATTGCGACGTTATCTAATATGCCTCGTAAAACTGATGTTGCCGCGTCCTGATCGTCCATCACTATCTCAGCTAGAGATCTGCCATAAAAAGTATGTGGCTCTGGATCAATTTCAAATTTAGCAAATGGCACTTCATCGCATGGCTCTAAATCAAGTAATTTATACTTTGTGCCGCCACAAGTTAATTTGTGTAGGATTGGTATTCCCGTCCCGTCCGCGTCAATTCTCATATATGCTTGGGTAATTGTTACGCTTTTCATTGCTGGATCTGCTGGATCTTCATCACTGAAATCAGTGTCGTATCCGCGTCGAGCAAATTCTTCACTTGATGATGTATCGCCACCACCTTCAAAGCTATCTAATCCAAATATCTCATCAGGGTCAAATCCCATTGCAACAACGTCGCCAGCTCTCATCTCAGTTCTGTGAGCTACCAGATACGCATCTTTCATTGTCCTTGCATCTCTGCTTATGAAAAATTCTTCTGGCGGTACGCTTTCTATACACAATTCGCCTTTTTCTTTTTGCAGGCTAATCTTTGCGCTGTGAATAGGCATCTCTATTTCCATGCCCATAGCGTCCATTTCAATGACCATTTCCATGCTGTGTTCCAACACTGTCACGTCATCGTCTTCGATCAGGTATGTGTATTCATCGTCAGATAAATCTGTATATGTGAATATTTCT
>Ga0228631_1000220_pt1 | contig 35652 bp, 30 predicted proteins | sample 39DmetaG_FD_183049 | JGI IMG/M metagenome (GOLD analysis project Ga0228631, IMG submission 183049) | Seawater microbial communities from Monterey Bay, California, United States - 39D | ecosystem: Environmental > Aquatic > Marine > Coastal | place: USA: California | collected 2016-09-28
TAAAGTCTTATTTAAAAAGGGAACAATATGGTTCCGCTCCAATTGTATCAGGACCTTATTGGAATTCTAAAGAAAATGAAAGAGAGTTATTTGATGATCGTTCTCCAATATACTTGAGAAGGTTTGAAGTACTGAAAGGAGAACAGGTAGTAAAGGCTTACAGAAGTGAAGAGGATGCAAAAGCTTATGTAGCTAAAAATGGTAGAGGTTTTGAAATCAGAGAACAATATTTTGAGTCCAATACGAGTCAACAAGAAAATGTAGTACCTACTTATTCCCAGAACACTATATTTCCAAGGATGTACAGTAGCGACCCTTCTAAAATTGATGGTTATAAGCAGTGGTCTGGATACAATCCACAAGAAGATAAGGGAACAGATATTGGTGCAGATCAAAGTCGTTTGCCTTCTTTCGGAGAAAACATTACTTATTTCGTAAATTACCAGATTGGGTGGATGTACTGGAGATACTTCATGTGGAACTTTGTTGGTAGACAAAACGACATACAAGGACATGGAGGAGAGAGCATGAGAGGTAATTGGCTTTCTGGTGTTGCAGCTGTTGATAATGCTCGACTAGGAAATCAAGGAGACTCAGCTCCTTTCTACACAAGTGAAAACCCAACGAATAATAAGTTCTTTTTCTTGCCTTTAATTTTAGGTTTAGTTGGTTTAGTTTTTCATGCCTATAGAAATCCAAAAGATGCTTTTGTTGTATTCTTAGCGTTTTTCTTTACTGGAATTGCGATTGTGGTTTACTTGAATCAAAAAGCTTTTGAACCAAGAGAAAGGGATTACGCATTTGCTGGTTCTTTTTACTTTTTTGCAATGTGGATTGGAATAGGAGTTTATGGACTTTACGATTCCTTTAAAAGGTTTACTCAATTAGAAATTAAGAAAATTGTTTATATCGTTGGTGGGGGCTTGCTTGTTGCTTTAGCAATTGACAGTGGAAGCGAAGTTTCTATGCCGATAACAATGTCTTGGTTGATTATTTCTGGAGTAGGTTTTATTGCGGTGTTCGTAATGTCTTTATTAAAGAAAGTAATGAAAAGTGAATCTCAGGGAGCTATTGTAGCAATCCTTTTAGGCTTATTTGTTCCAGTAATAATGGGAATGCAAGGTTGGGACGATCACGATAGAAGTTTAAAAACATCCGCAAGAGATTTAGCTTCCAACTACTTAATGTCATGTTCTGAAAACAGTATTCTTTTTACCAATGGGGATAACGATACTTTCCCATTATGGTACATGCAAGAAGTTGAAAATTATAGAACAGATGTTAGAGTTTGTAACCTTTCATTGATGCAAACGGATTGGTATACCGATCAAATGAAAATGAAAGCGTATAAATCGGAACCTTTACCAATTAAGTTTACAGAAGATCAAACGTTGATGTATGCAGGTAATACCGACCAAGTTCTATTTACGAGTTTATTTGAACTTTTCTATATGAATGCTGGTGAGAGAATTATAAAAGACGTTATTAACATGCGTGTAAAATATAATTTGGAAGAAGCTAAACAAGCATTAAGTGCATTCCAAGTTCAAGTGAGTCCGATTGTAGGTTCTATTACAACTTCTCAAGCAAATGTATCTTCTCGTCTAGAATTATTAAAACAATCTATGATTTTGGCTAATGAAGCAAGTTTAGCCGATGAAATTTACAGAAAGTATCAAGGAGGTCTAGAATTGTTATCTGGTATTCAAAGTGGGTTAATTAGTTTCCCTGAAGGACAAGCACAAAGGTTCCAAGAAGTATTGATTCAATTCGAAAAATCTTGGGATTATGCAAATATTGACGATATCATGGCTTTTACTAGAAACGACGATAATCTAGTTATGTATAACCGTTCACAAGAAGTTAGAATTTTTCCTTCTACTGGATTTATCTTACCGGTTGAAAAAGAAAACGTTTTAAAATCTGGATTAATCAATAAAGAAGATGTAGGTAAGTGTTTCGATGAAATGCGTTTTAATTTTGATGCCAGAGGTATTACTAGAGAGCAAGTGATGATGCTGGATATATTAGCTAACAATAACTGGGAAAGAGGGATTTTCTTTTCGTCCCCTGCTGGATCAGATGTAGCACTTGCATTGTATAGAAGAGGTTATATCAAACAAGATGGGGTTACTTTTGAGTTCTCACCAATAAACGATAGAGATGAGCGTATTGTTTCCGATAAAATGTATGCTAATTTAATGACAAATTATATGTTTGGAGAAATGAGTAATCCAGATGTATTAACTGATTATTACACAAGAAGACATACTTCACAATACAGAAATCAATTTGCTTCTTTAGCGAGTGACTTTATCAGAAAAGCGGAAAATGCTGAAGCTATTTTAACAAGAGGTCAGCCTTATATTGATGCATTAAAGGATGCTGGAAGAATTGATGAAGCAGAGAAAATGGCTGAAGTGTTGAAAACGGCTGATAAAGACGTTCCATTGTTTAGGGAAAAAGCTGCAAAATTAATCAGAAGGTCGTTAGAGGTGATGCCAGCAAATGTTGTCATTGATTATGGTGAGCCTGGTCCATCAAGAGAACGTTACAATGTAGGTTCAATGACCTATGAAGGCTATGGAGATGGAGTACTTCACGATTATGTTGGGATTTTACTTCAAGCAGGAGATAAAAAAACGGCTAACGAATTGGGTACAGAATTAGCTCGTCAATTAGAGTCTATTTTAGCATACTTTGAAAACAGTGATGCTTCTTTTGCTGGAAGAAATACAAAGGATTTATACGCAACTGTAGATACTTATTTAAAATTATCTTCTGCTGTGATGGACCCAATAAATGGAGATAGCGAAGGAGAATTAGGTAAACGTTTAACAGAAAATGTTAATACATTATTTTCTATTACCCTTCCAAAATTATACGAAGACTTAAAAGAAAAAGCAAATAATAACGGAGAAACAACAAGAAGAGGTTCAAGAGCAGGTAGGTATGCTAGTATGTTGTTTGATATTCAGGACAACATGGAGGCAATTGCAATTCATTATGGTTTGATGCAAGAGCCAACAGGAACGTTACCTTCATCTAATGATCCACAGTCATTAGAATTACAGCGAATGATGCAACAAATGAATATGAGTGATTCTGTAAACAGATAATTCTTATTCACTTTATGCGATTTTTTAAAACCCCATTTTTCTTACCTTGGATATTTTCAAGAAGAGAATGGGGTTTTTCTTTGGAGGATGCTTCCGTTTTTTTAACTTTTGATGATGGTCCTAATCCAGATATTACACCTTTTGTTCTGGATACTTTAGCCGAAAAAGGCCTGAAAGCAACCTTCTTCTGTGTTGGTGATAACGTGAGAAAACACCCTGATTTATACCAACGAATTTTAAATGAAGGACATAGGGTAGGAAATCATACCATGTACCACAATAAAGCATCTAAAACAGGTTTTGATGTTTATCTGAATTCTTTTTTAGAAGCTGAAAGTCTTATTCACAGTAACTTATTTCGTCCTCCTTATGGTAGGTTAGGTTACCGAAAAATGAGAAGCATTAGAAAATCTAAAAAGATCATCATGTGGAGCTGGTTGTCTTATGATTACGATAAAAGTGTTCCCATCAAAAAGATACTTCAAAAAGCAGAAAAACAAATAAAAGCAGGAGATATTCTTGTGCTTCATGATAATGAAAAAGTAACCGCAAGAATGAAGGAGTTATTGCCGAAATTGATTGAAATAATTAAAGCAAAACAATTAGACTTTAAAACGATTGAATAGCTCTTTAACTATCAACTACTTTTTTCAATTAAACACTAAACATTAAAATCAACCATTAATCATTCAACTTCAAAATCGCCATAAATGCATCTTGAGGAATCTCTACACGACCAACTTGGCGCATACGTTTCTTTCCTTCTTTTTGTTTTTCAAGTAATTTACGTTTACGAGAAATATCACCACCATAACATTTAGCGGTAACATCTTTTCTTAATGCTTTAATCGTCTCACGAGCAATAATTTTGGCTCCAATAGCGGCTTGAACAGGAATCTCAAACTGTTGACGAGGAATTAATTCTTTTAATTTCAAGCAAAGTTTTTTACCTAATCCAAAGGCATTACTTCTGTGAACTAGAGCAGATAAAGCATCAATCTGTTCACCATTTAAAAGTAAGTCCATTTTGATTAAGTCAGACGCTTTATATTCGGTTGGGTGGTAGTCAAAAGAAGCATATCCTCTAGAAACGGATTTTAAACGGTCGTAAAAATCAAAAACAATTTCAGCTAAAGGCATATCAAAAGTCAACTCCACACGGTCTTGAGTTAAATAAACTTGATTGGTAAGTTCACCTCTCTTTTCAATACATAAAGTCATAATTTGACCTACATATTCCGATTTTGTAATAATCTGAGCTTTGATGTATGGCTCTTCAATAGATGCCATACCTGATGGGTCAGGTAGTTCAGAAGGGTTGTTTACAATAATGGCCGTTAAAGGATCTTTGTGCATGTATGCAAAGTAAGAAACGTTAGGTACAGTCGTAATAACTGTCATGTTGAATTCACGTTCTAAACGTTCTTGTATAATTTCCATGTGCAGCATACCTAAAAAACCACATCGGAAACCAAAACCTAAAGCAGCAGAAGATTCTGGCTCAAAAACCAAGGAAGAATCGTTTAATTGTAATTTTTCCATCGAGTAACGAAGTTCTTCATAATCTTCTGTATCTACAGGGTAAATACCAGCAAATACCATAGGTTTAACGTCCTCAAAACCTTTGATTGATTCTTCACATGGATTTTCTACCAAGGTAATAGTATCCCCAACTTTAACTTCGTTTGCCTGTTTAATACCAGAGATGATATAACCTACATCTCCTGCTTTTACTTCATTTTTAGCAAAAAGAGTTGGTTTAATTTTTAAGATTCCAATTTCATCGGCGTTATACTCTCTTCCAGTATTGTAAAATTTAATTCGATCTCCTTTTTTGATTACCCCATTTCTTACTCTGTAGTAAGCAATAATTCCTCTAAAAGGATTAAAGACAGAGTCAAAAATCATAGCTTGTAAAGGAGCATTTTCATCGCCTTTAGGAGCTGGAATACGATTGATAATCGCGTCTAATATATCTTGAACACCAAGTCCTGTTTTACCAGAAGCTGGAATTATCTCATCTTTGTCGCATCCAATTAATTCAATAATTTGATCGGAAACTTCATCAGGCATCGCACCTGGTAAATCCATTTTGTTTAGAATTGGTATAATCTCTAAATCGTGTTCAATCGCTAAATAAAGGTTTGAAATTGTTTGTGCTTCAATTCCTTGAGCAGCGTCTACAATAAGTAATGCTCCCTCACAAGCAGCAATCGAACGAGATACTTCATAAGAGAAATCCACATGTCCAGGAGTATCGATTAAGTTTAACCTGAATTTTTCCCCATTATGTTCGTAATCCATTTGAATGGCATGACTTTTAATCGTAATACCTCTTTCACGTTCAATATCCATGTCATCCAAAGCTTGTGCTTGCATATCTCTATCGGCAATGGTTCCGGTAGTTTGTAATAAACGATCTGCTAGGGTACTTTTACCGTGATCAATATGAGCAATAATACAAAAATTACGTATGTTCTTCATCTTCAATTTATAATAATTGGTTTTATGTTTTAGATAAACCAATGTGGAAATACCAATTTACTTAGTGTAATTTAGCTACTTTAAGCTAAGGTAAATAGAGTGCAAAAATACGTTAAAAAATTCTACTATAAAACTTTTGTTTAAAAGTCTTTTAATCCATAAAAACAAGGAGGTTTGGTAAGTTGTATTTTTTTTATTCTGTAATTTAATCGAAGCTTTTTTGTTTTTCCGTTATTAAACATCTAACAATTATTTCTACTTTCGTAGTCGATGGAAAAGAAAGTTGAAAAATATAACAAAAGAGGTGTAAGAACTAGTTACGTTTCAACTGTTATTGGAATATCACTTGTATTGTTCATGATGGGCTTAGTGATAGGTGGTGTTTTAGGGTTAGAAACGATTCAAAGAAATGCAAAAGAGAGTTTACAAGTGGATGTTTTCTTTCGACCAAATACTTCTATCACTTCTATTAAACAAATTGAACAAGAATTGAAGACTTGGGATAAGTTTAAAGAAGTGTTCTATGTGTCTCCAGAAGGTGCTATTGAAGAGTTTAGCGGAGGAGGACAGAATGCAAAAGAAATACTTTCTATTTTCGATGGGGAAAATCCATTACCACCAACTTTAGGTTTTCGTCCAAAAGCAATGTATGCAAATAAGCCAGGAATGCTTAAAATCAAAAAGCAATTGTTGACAGTGTATGGAGATGAGATTGAAGAGGTAAGTTACGAAGAGGCAAGCGTTAAGTCCGTTAATTTAGGTTTCAAACAGTTTGTTTATCTGATAGGAGTGATATCATTATTATTAATAATTGTAGCAGTGGCAATGATTAATAACACAATCCGATTAGCATTATACTCCAAAAGGTTTACTGTAAAAACGATGCAGTTGGTTGGTGCTACAAATGCGTACATTAGAAGACCATTTCTTTTTCAGGCAATTATACAAGGTATTGTTTCGTCGATTATTGGCTTAGCGCTTTTAGCGGGACTTTTTTATGCGCTTAATAACGTGTTAGAATCTGTCGAAATTAAATTTGATGAATACAGTTTTATACTATTAATATCATCTATCTTATCGATAGGTTTAGTAATTACATTCGTTTCTACTTGGTTAGCTTTAAACAAGTTTTTACGCATGAAATTAGATGATTTATATTAGATTATTTTAAATTATGGAAAATAAAAAACAAGGATTTGCTTTTCGTCCGGAAAACTACAAATTATTACTAGTTGGTTTAGGAATAAATATTTTAGGTTTTATTTTAATGATTGGTGGAGGGTCTGATGATCCAAATAAGTTTGATGCAAGCGAATTGTTCAGTGATGTAAGGATTACGCTTTCTCCAATGTTGATAATTGCTGGTTACTTAGTTATCATGTATTCAATCATGCGTAAAACGAAGAAAGATAAAACTAAATCAATCGATTAATTATGGGATTTTTTGAAGTTTTAGTTCTTGCAATTATTGAAGGTTTAACGGAATTTTTACCTGTTTCTTCTACCGGGCACATGATTATTGGTTCTTCTCTAATGGGGATTGCTTCTGATGATTTTACCAAATTATTCACAATTGTTATTCAATTGGGTGCTATCCTTTCGGTGGTAGTGCTTTATTTTAAACGTTTTTTTAAGTCCATGAACTTCTATTACAAGTTGTTTGTAGCGTTTATTCCTGCAGCCGTTTTTGGTTTGTTGCTTAATGATATTATCGATGAATTACTGGAAAGTCCTTTAGTTGTAGCTATTTCATTGCTTCTCGGAGGGGTTATTTTACTTTTTGTAGATAAGTTGTTCAATAAAGATGAAGTAACAGATGAAGAAGACATAACCTATTTAACTGCTTTAAAGATTGGTGTGTTTCAGTGCTTAGCAATGATTCCAGGTGTTTCTCGTTCTGGTGCATCTATCGTAGGGGGTATGAGTCAGAAGTTATCCCGTAAAACAGCTGCAGAGTTTTCATTTTTCTTAGCTGTTCCAACGATGTTTGCGGCAACAGGAAAAAAATTGTTTGACTTTTTTAAAGATGGCCATACAATCACTTCTGAACAAATTCAGTTATTAGCTGTTGGTAATATAATTGCATTTTTTGTAGCCTTATTAGCGATTAAAAGTTTTATCGGTTACCTTAACAAACATGGGTTTAAAATGTTTGGATATTATCGAATCGTTATTGGTTTAGTAATTATTATTTTACTTGCTAGTGGTGTTGACCTTAAAATTACATAAGCTTGAGTATTCAAACATTTGCCCAAGGTAGTACTATTTTAGTTGATAAACCATTGAATTGGACGTCTTTTGATGTGGTCAACAAGTTGAGGTGGAACTTAAAACAAAAGTTAGGGGTTAAAAAAATTAAAGTAGGGCATGCAGGGACATTAGATCCTTTAGCAACAGGGCTTTTAATTCTTTGTATTGGAAAACATACCAAAACAATAGAAGAGATGATTGGTGCAGATAAAACCTACACTGGGACTTTTTTACTAGGAAAAACTACACCTTCTTATGACTTAGAATCGGAGTACAATGAAGAGTTTCCTATAGATCATATAACTAAAGAGTTAGTAGAAGAAGTGAGGTTGTCTTTTTTAGGAGAAATAGATCAAGTGCCTCCGATCTTTTCTGCAAAACAAGTAGATGGAAAAAGAGCATATGACCTAGCTAGAGCAGGAAAAGAAGTAGTTTTGAAGTCAAACAAAATTAAAATAAGTGATTTCTCTGTAGATACCTCAAGGTTTCCGGAAGTTGATTTTAAAATAACTTGTTCTAAAGGAACTTATATTCGTTCTATCGCAAACGATTTTGGAAAAGCTCTAAAAAGTGGCGCTACATTGATAGCATTAAGGAGAACTGCTTCTGGTGATAAATCTATTCAAGATGCTAAATCAGTAGAAGATTGGATAGCATTTATTCAAGATACTCCCCTTTAAATTGAGTATTAATAAACACCATCAATAATTAAAGATTTTTATTCAATAATTTTTTATAAATTTACAATCTTTTTTTATAATATTTTTTCACTCAAAATAGATCAGTTTTATGACTAAAATGAAACTTTCAGAGTTTAGTTTTGACTTACCAGAAGAACTAATAGCAGAATACCCAACTGAAAATAGAGATGAATCTCGTTTAATGGTTGTTCATAGAGATACAGGTAAAATTGAGCACCGTTTGTTTAAAGACATAATTAATTATTTCTCTGAAGGGGATGTGATGATTATGAATAACACCAAAGTGTTTCCTGCAAGAATGTATGGGAATAAAGAAAAAACGGGGGCTAAAATTGAAGTTTTTCTTTTAAGAGAGTTAAACAGAGAAAGTCTTTTATGGGACGTGTTAGTCGATCCAGCAAGAAAAATTCGTATCGGAAATAAATTATATTTCGGAGAAGACGATTCTTTAGTTGCTGAGGTGATCGATAACACTACTTCTAGAGGGAGGACGTTGCGTTTCCTTTTTGATGGTTCATATGAAGAGTTTAAAGCAAAAATCACAGAACTAGGTGAAACACCGATACCTAAGTATATCAAGCGTGAGGTAGAAGAATCGGATGAAGATCGTTACCAAACTATTTATGCCAAAGAAGAAGGTGCTGTAGCAGCTCCAACTGCAGGGCTACATTTCTCAAGACAATTATTGAAGAGATTAGAGTTGAAAGGGATTGATTTTGCAGAAGTTACTTTACATATTGGTCTTGGTACTTTTAGACCAGTTGAAGTAGAAGATTTAACAAAACATAAAATGGATTCTGAGCAATTGAAGATCACTAGAGAGTGTGCTGATGTTGTTAATAAAGCGAAAAAATCGAAACAAAGAGTTTGTGCTGTTGGTACAACTTGTATGCGTGCAATTGAAACTTCTGTTTCTACTGAAGGATTACTTAATCCTTACGAAGGCTGGACGAATAAATTTATTTTCCCTCCTTATGATTTTAGTATCGCTGATTCAATGATTACTAACTTTCATACTCCATTATCTACTTTATTAATGATGATTTCTTCTTTTTGTGGTCACGATTTAATGGTTGAAGCATATAAACAAGCTGTAGAACAGAAATATAGATTTTATTCTTACGGAGATGCAATGTTGATCTTGTAAATAAAATATAGTTTAAATTGTAAAAGGCTACTTCCATTTGGAGATAGCCTTTTTGTTTTTAAGCTCAAAATATTACTTGAATTATAACAATTCGTGTTCAATCAAGTTAATTTATTGTTTACATTTGTATTCAAATTTATTTTAAGTATTCCTCATATTATGTCAATCGGAAATAAAATAAAGTCTTACGTAGCGTTCACAAAATTTAGATTAGCTTCTTTAGTTATTATATCTGCTTTATCAGGGTATTTATTTGCTGGTGGATCGGATGGAAATACTATGGTGATGCTTTTGGTAGGAGGTTTTCTTGTGACTGCAGCTTCTAACGGTGCAAATCAAATATGGGAAAGAGAATTAGATAAGTTAATGAAACGTACAGAAAATAGACCTATACCTCAAGGAGACATGTCTGTTCGTGAAGCCTTAACGATTGTAGTACTGTCTTTGACGGTTGGGCTTTTTATGCTTTATACGATTAATTTAATTTCAGCTGTATTAGGTCTTTTTGCATTTATCATGTATGTTTTTATGTACACTCCAATGAAGAGAGTTACCCCATGGGCAGTATTGGTTGGTGCTTTTCCAGGAGCGATACCTCCAATGTTGGGTGCTATTGCTCATTCTGGTATGTTCGACTTGGTTGCTGGAGTTTTATTTTTTGTTCAATTTATTTGGCAGTTTCCTCATTTTTGGGCAATTGCTTGGGTTATTTATGACGATTATAAAGCAGGAGGTTTCGCTCTTCTACCATCAAAACAAGGGAAATCTAAAAATTCAGCTTATCAGATTGCATTGTATTCCTTTTTATTGATACCATTTAGTTTGTTGCCATGGTTACTTGGTTGACTGGAGTGGTTTCTTTAATTGTGGCTACTGTTTTAGGGTTATTGTTCTTTTTACAATCGTATAAGTTGTTAAGGACATGTGACGATAAAGATGCTAAGAAATTAATGTTTGCCTCTTTTATTTATTTGCCAATCATACAGTTTTTGTATGTTTTTGATAAAATAGAAGGAGCTCTTCCAAAATAAATTAGATATGGAAAACGAAGCAAAAAACAAAGAACCTTTTAATTCTAAAGATACTTTAAGGGATGTTACTCCAGAGGTAAAAGTTAAAATGAAGAAAAACCTAGTTTATGTAGGTATATTCAGCGTTGCAATGGTTTTTGCAGGACTTACTTCAGGGTATATCGTTTCTATGGGCGATTCTTTTTGGGTGAAGTTTCCTTTACCTAATGCATTTTATATTAGTACTGCCTTCATTATTTTAAGTAGTATTTTCATTCAGTTAGCTCTTTGGTCCTCAAAAAAAGGAGAGGATAAGAAATCAAAAATATTTGTTGTCTTAACCTTTTTATTAGGCTTGTCCTTTGTGTATTTTCAATTCAAAGGTTATGATCAATTGATAGAAGGAGGAAGCCATTTAAGAGGGAATATCATGACGGTTGAAGGCCGTTATGGAGGCGCAGGAGATGACGGAAGGTATTATGGGTATTATGAAGTCAAATATAAAGGGCAGTTTATTAGTATAGATGGTAACGATTACCTGATAAATGGAAATAAATTGAATGCTTCTCAAATGGGAGAGTTAAAGAAGTTTATGTCTCAATTTGAGAAAAATGACTTTAAAAAGCCTTTGGTTATTAAAAGTTTAAATAAAGATTTTCAGATATTTTACAAACAACAACCTTTAATCCTGAAAGGTGGTAAGCTTACTTTACCAAACGGAGAAGCGCTTAAATTTGTGGATTTAATGAGATTACAAAAACTAGCGGTTAATATTCGTGATGAAAGAGGAGACTTTTTTGTAAGGGGTAAATTAGGTAAAGATTTTCATGTGTATTATAAAGGAAAAGAGTTAGAATACGAGAATAGAGAATGGAAGCATAATGGTCAACGATTAGACGATTACCTTCAGACTAAACCTCTTGAATCTCCAGATACTGCATCTTCTTATTTATGGTTGATTACATTTTTACATTTGCTTCATATTATTGGAACTTTGTTTTACATGTTAAAGATGGTAAAACTCTCATTATCAAATAGATTTATCAATAATAACACTTTAAGTTTAAAAACTGGTGCAATTTTTTGGCACTTTCTTGGGCTTTTATGGTTATATTTATTGCTATTTTTGCTTTTTATTCACTAAACTTGCACAAAATTTATTACAATGGCAGGACAAGCTTCAAAACAAATTGACACAAAAACGCTATGGGGAGGTAAAGTTTCTCCTTTTAGTTCAAGTTATGGTAAACTAATGATGTGGTTCTTTCTAGTATCAGATGCATTGACATTTGGTGGTTTACTAGTTTCTTATGGATTCACAAGATTTAATGTACAGGATGCTTGGCCAATTGGTGAGGAGACGTTCAATTCTCTTCCTTTTTTAGGTCATGGTTATCCATTGATATATGTTGCATTGATGACATTTATTTTAATTGTTTCTTCTGTAACAATGGTTTTAGCTGTTGAGGCTGGACACAGAATGGACAGAAAAGGAGTTACTAAATGGATGATTGCAACTATTATTGGTGGTGCTTTTTTCGTTGGTTCTCAAGCATGGGAATGGAGTCACTTTATTCATGGGTCTGAATTTGGTAAAGTAGAATTAGCTGATGGTTCTCAAGCAATAGTTAAAGGACATTTTGGAGAGTTAGAAAGTTTTACTGTAACTCAAGCTGGTAATCATCACAAAGTAGGAGATGAAATTACTGAAGATTTAATGCACCAATATCAACATGCTATCGAAAAAGGGCATATTGAAAACAATATTATTCAACTACACGATGGTTCTTTAGCTAAAATTAATAAAGCGAAAGATGAACACATGGAGCTGATCGTTAAGAAAGACGGTGGAGAATTTAAAGTTGGTCAGAAAATTGAAGGAAAGAACGCTGAGGAAATGTACTACGAAGCTGTAAATTCAGGTGAAGCAAACAGAATTGTTTACGGGGCGAATTTAAATCAAAATGAATATGGTCCTCAACAATATGGTCAATTCTTCTTCTTTATTACAGGATTCCACGGATTCCACGTGTTTTCAGGAGTTATTTTTAATTTCATAATCCTTTTGGGTGTATTGAAAGGTACTTACCATAAAAGAGGTCACTATGAAATGGTTGAAAAAACTGGTTTATACTGGCACTTTGTCGATTTAGTTTGGGTATTTGTATTTACATTCTTCTACCTAGTATAATTAATTTAAAAAAAGATCTATCATGGAAAGAGATGATATTATAGAATATTCTTTAGATGCTCATCATTCTGAAGAAGCAGGAGCTCAAGCTCGTAAAACAATTTGGAAAGTTACAGGTTTATTAACCTTAATTACTATTATTGAAGTTGCTTTAGGTGCAATCATTAAACAAGGTAGTCCAAGTTGGCCAATAGTAAAAGTTTCATTTATTCTTTTAACTTTAGTTAAAGCAGGATATATTGTAATGTCTTTTATGCATTTGGGACAAGAGCGTAAGTCTTTGAAATATGTCTTATTAGTTCCTTATGCAATCTTTATATTGTATTTAATATTTATACTTCTTACTGAAGGTTCTGCTGTTGGAGCAGCTTTAGAAAGTTACGGAGTTTAACTTATTTTAAGCTATGGCTAAAAAAATAAATGCCGGTAAAAACAAAATAGTAGCTATACTAGTTTTAGTTTTACCGGCTTTTTTATTGGTTTTTCTTTCTACTAGAGGTTGTAACCATAAGTTTGAAGAGTTACCTGATTATGGTAATGCAATCAACTATACTTTTAAAGGTGTAGATGGTAAGAACTATTCGTCAAATGATTTCAAGAATGAAATAGTAATCGTATCTGCTATTCAAGAAACTTGCCCCGATAGTTGTGCAATATCTTTTTGGCACGTAGACCAATCTATCTATCAAAAGATTCGTAAAAACAAAAAGAAGAAGCTAAAGCAAGTTAAGCTGATATCTTATGTTACAGATGTGAATGGAAAGCCTGTTAAAGATTTATCAAGAGCTTATGCAGCGTTAAAAGATCAAGTGGTAGAATACGATTCTACCATCTGGATTTTAGCCTCTGGTAATCCTAAAGATGTTTATAATTTTGAATATAACGATCAAACTTTATTGACAAAAGGCGATCAGTATTTTGCTGGAGAAGCTTATTTGGAATTAATGTTGCTTTTGGATAAAACGAATCACTTAAGAATGGTGAGTAGAGCTACTACTGAAGGAGATATTAGACGAATGTTTCAACACGTTGCTTTACTTCAAAAGCAATACGACAAATCTAGAAAAGAACAAGAGTTAGCTAAATAGAAATTATTTTATCATGCGGTTTTCATTCTTTATTATTTTATGTTTATTTCTACTTGGTTGTTCTTCTAATAAAAAGAAAGTACTTCCTTATATCGGTAATTTTGATATTGAGTACAGAATGGTTGATGGTATAGAAGTTGCCGATACCGTTTACCCTAAAATGATTCCTTTTGAGTTTTTCAATGATGATTCAGTGAAGATTACTAACGACGATTTTGAGGGTAAGATATGGGTTGCAGACTTCTTTTTTACTACTTGTCCAACGATTTGTCCAACGATGACTAAAAATCTTAAATGGTTGAACGAACAAACAATTGATTTAAAAGAACAAGTTCAATTTATATCCTTTACGATCAATCCAACTCACGACAAGCCTAGTATTCTTAAACAGTACAAAAAACACCACAAGATAGAAGCTTCTAATTGGTCTTTTCTTACAGGAGACGAAGCCTTTACACACCAATTAGGGATAGATCATTTTCAGATTTTTGCTGGACAGGATGCTGGAGCTGCTGGAGGATATGCCCATTCAGGTGCTTTTACTTTAATTGATAAGGAAGGATATGTTCGAGGTGTTTACTTAGGAACTGAAATGGAACATGTAGAACAATTAGAAAAAGATTTACGTAAACTTTTGAAATATGAATACTGAACAAATGAATCCATCGCAATTAAAAAATGCTAAAATTGCAATTTACTCAGCCTCTTTCGCTATTCCTGTTGTAGTAGCTATTTTGTTTGGTGTTAAAATAGAAGGAGTTGATTTTTCTTTTTTACCACCTTTTTATGCAAGTATTAACGCAATTACAGCTCTTGTATTAATTGGAGCTCTAGTTGCTATAAAAAAGAAGAATAAAAACCTTCACAGAGGTTTAATAAGATTTGCACTGTTGTTGTCTTTAGTGTTTTTGGCGAGTTACGTTGCTTATCATATGACATCAGAATCGACTCCTTATGGAGGAGACATGAAAGGTTTATATTTTTTCATTTTAATTTCTCATATCATCTTGAGTATTGCGGTAGTTCCTATTGTTCTTTTTACCTACCTTTTTGCTTGGCAAGGGGATTTTGTGAGGCATAAAAAATGGACTCGTTTTGCTTGGCCTATTTGGATGTACGTTGCAATAACTGGTGTTGTGGTGTACTATATGATTTCACCGTTTTACGTGAATTGATTTATCTATTATACCATATTTTTCTTAAAAAAGCGGTATGGTTTTATTTGACTTTTTACGTTATAATTAAAACGTTGATTATCGTTGGTTTTCTAATTTACAGAATGATGATTATTGATGTTTTAAAAATATGTTGGTGTCAAAAACTTAGTTTTAATAACCGTCTGATTAGCATTATGTGATAGATTTTAACTTACTAAATATTATTACTATAATAGACTGAAATTACTTATGTTTTTAATTTCTTTTTTTCAATGTAATAAAAAGAATTAGAGTCTTGAATCTCGAGATCTAATATCTTACATATAGTATCTAAAACCTACTCCCCGTCAAAAGCAATGCCTTGCTTCTTTAATAAACGATTGACATAGACAGCAAAGAATGCTAAATAAGCAAAACAAATTGTTCCAACAATAAAAGAAGGTTGAATTCCGATAACGTCTGATAGTTTCCCTTGAATAGGAGGGATGATGGCTCCACCTAATATCATCATGACTAGAAATGCAGAACCTTGTGATTGGTATTTTCCAAGTCCAGCTAATGACAAAGAGAAAATACATGGCCACATAATCGAACAAAATAATCCAGTACTTAAAAAAGCATAGATAGCAATTGTTCCACTTGTCGTTAAACCAATTATCGTTGCTAAAGCACCTAGTATCCCAAATAAAGTAAGGGTAAATACTGGTCTGTCTTTAGCAATATAAAACGCGATTATTTGAATAAAAACACACAATATATACCAGTATAAACTATCTACTTTATAGTTCAATAATTGAAAAATACCGATTAAAATCCCAAAAGCAATTAAAGGAACGATAAAACGTAAAATCATTTTGACCTTATTCGTTAGGTTGAATACATTTACTGCACCTGTCCAACGACCGATCATTAAACTTCCCCAATACATCGCTATAAAAGGAGCGCTTTCTGAAGACTCAAATCCCCCAAATGTATCTTGTCCGAGTAATTCTGAAAGGTTACTTCCAATTGCAACTTCAACTCCTACATAAACGAATATAGCTAACATACCAAGTGTAAGTTGTGGATACTGCATTGCTCCCCAACCTAACTTTTGTTGAGATCCTTTTATGTTGGCAAATAATAGACCTCCCACGATAACGATTAAACCACCTATCAACCATTTTATTCGGTAATTGTCTAAGGAAGAGGTTAATGTTTCTATTGCATTTTCAATTGTATTTTTCGTTTCTATTTGAAATGAAGTTAATTCTTTGACTGGCTCCCCCTGTTCATCTAGCGATACAGTTTTTAAATCATGTTCCAATTCAACTAAATGTTTAGCTTCCTCACTTTTATAACTACTAAATACCGGAACAAAACAAGTAAACAATAAGCCTGTAATGATAAGAAGGGTAGCCATAGCCTTTGTTGCTGGTTCTGTTTTTTCTTCTTTAATACCTCTAGGAAGTTTTTTTGATAAAGAAAAGAGAATTGCTATTCCAAGAAATAATGCACCTACGAATGCATATAAGGTAACTACGCTATCTAACTTTAAACTTTGTATTAAATCATTGGTAATCGGTTTTGTAGAACCAAACAAAGCCAACGATACAACAAGTGGACCTATAGCTGTACCTAAGCTATTTATTGCTCCACCAAAGTTAATTCGGTTACTTCCTGTAGATTCTTCACCTAAAGAAATCATAAACGGGTTGGCGGATGTTTGTTGTAATGAAAAGCCTAAAGCAACAATAAAAAGTCCAAAAAGCATTCCCTCAAAAACATTCCCCATAACAGAGTATATCATTACACCAGACCCCAAAGCAGAGAAGAATAATCCATAGATTATACTTTTTTTATATCCCCAATGGCTAACAATATCCTTTCCTTTTTTTGAACCAAAAATAAATAGGGAAAGCGCTCCAAGGTAATAAGCAGAATAGAATGCAAAATCTATCAATTGACTTTGGAACTGGTCTAGTTTAAAGTAGTGTTTACAAAAAGGAATAAAAACACTGTTTCCAGCAGCTATGAATCCCCAAAAAAAGAATACGGTTGTTAGGGTTGTTAAAGCACTATAATTAGTTTTAACACTAGTTGATTGTTCCATAGAGGAAATAAAATAAAACGGTTAACCTACTTTTTCTTTCTGTTTGTTTTCAGACTCTTTGTAATTCACTAATTCTTTTACTTTCTTAACAATCGAATTAGCGTCAAAACCACAATCTGCTTGTAATTCTTCAACAGTACCATGGTGAATGTATTTATCTGGAATACCTAATCGGGTTACTTTTGAAGAATAGTTATGGTCTGCCATAAACTCTATGATTGCTGAACCAAAACCTCCTACAATACATCCGTCTTCTACAGTTATAATTTTTTTGTATTTTGAAAATACTTCATGTAGCATCACTTCATCGATAGGTTTTACAAAACGCATGTCATAATGTGCAACTGAAACACCAAGTGTTTTTAATTCTGTTATTGCGGTTTGAGCAAAATTTCCTGGGTGACCGATACTTAAAATTGCAACATCGTCTCCATTGGACAACTTTCTACCTGTTCCCACCTGAATTGCTTTCATAGGTGTTTTCCATTCTGTCATTACTCCTTTACCTCTAGGGTAGCGGATAGAAAAAGGCCCCATATTATCTTGTTGTGCCGTATACATTAAATTCCTCAATTCTGACTCGTTCATTGGAGCAGATACTGTTAAGTTTGGAATGAAACGCATGTAAGCAATATCGTAAGCTCCATGATGAGTAGCCCCATCTGCACCTACTAAACCACCTCTATCCAAACACATTACTACGTTTAAGTTTTGAATAGCAACATCGTGCAGCACTTGGTCGAAAGCACGTTGCATAAATGTAGAATAGATATTACAAAAAGGAATTTTACCTTGAGTTGCTAAACCAGCTGAAAAAGTAACTGCATGTTGTTCTGCAATTCCTACATCAAAAGCACGTTTTGGCATAGCTTCCATCATGATGTTTAAAGAACAACCAGAAGGCATTGCTGGAGTTACTCCCATTATTTTTTCATTCTTTTCAGCTAATTCTACAATGGTATGTCCAAATACATCTTGGTACTTTGGAGCTTGTGGAGTTTTAGGGACAATTTTTACGATCTCTCCCGTTTCTTTATTGAAAACTCCTGGTGCATGCCACTTTGTTGGATTTCCTTCTTCAGAAAACTTGTACCCTTTCCCTTTCATCGTTACGATGTGTAACAATTTTGGTCCTGGTATGTCCTTTAAGTCTTCCATTACTTTTGCTAAACCAATAACATCATGTCCGTCAACTGGACCGAAATAACGGAAGTTAAATGATTCGAATAAGTTACTTTGTTTTAGTATAGATCCCTTTAAAGCAGTTGATATTTTAGAGGCAACAGTCTGAGCATCTGGACCAAATTTGGATATCTTACCCAATAATTTCCAAACTTCATCTTTTACTTTATTATAAGTATGAGACGTAGTTATATCTGTTAAATATTCTTTTAAAGCCCCTACATTAGGATCGATAGACATACAGTTGTCGTTCAATACGACCAAAAGGTTAGCATCTTTTTCAAATCCTGCATGGTTCAAGCCTTCAAACGCTAACCCAGCAGTCATGGCACCATCACCTATAACGGCAATGTGTTGTCTGTCTTTTTCTCCTTTAGAATTATTAGCAACTGCCATTCCTAAAGCAGCTGAAATTGAAGTAGAAGAATGTCCAACACCAAAAGTATCAAACTCACTTTCAGAACGTTTTGGGAATCCAGAGATTCCACCTTTTATTCTATTGGTATGAAAAACTTCTCTTCTACCAGTTAATATTTTATGTCCGTATGCTTGGTGACCAACATCCCAAACTAGCTGATCATAAGGAGTATTGAAAACATAGTGCAAAGCAACAGAAAGTTCTACAACTCCTAAGCTTGCTCCAAAATGACTATTTCCAATTTCAGAAATAACATCCACGATATATTGACGTACTTCGTCAGAAACCTGAGGTAAATCTTCGATTTTAAACTTAGAACGTAAATCGCTTGGGATATTTATTTGTTCTAAAAAAGGACCTGCTTTAAATTCTGCCATAACCTATGAATGTGTAACTTACAAAAATATTGTTATTTGTCTTATAATACAAATTTCAAACCGATGGATGTAAGATATATGCTTATGTTGTTTAATATTTATTATATAAAGTTAAACAAAATAGTTTAATAAGCATAAAAAAACCTCAATATTTATTATTGAGGTTTTAATTTTCTGTTTTAGTATCAGTCAATAATTTCGACTGTCAAGTTATCTTCTTTTTTAGTAACTTTTGCGATACCTAATTTTGTTAACCCTTTTATTCCGTTATCCCATTGCTTATTGGATAAGGCTGCAGCTTCTTTTAAGTCGTTTAAATTCATGAACCTATTATTATTGGATAGGATATCAAAAATTACTTTTTCATTCTCTTTTAGTTCAACCTCTTTCTTTTGAGAGAAAACTTCTGGTCGCATTTGAGGGAAAAATAATACTTCTTGAATGGATGAATTGTTTGTTAATAGCATAACTAAACGATCAATACCTATCCCCATTCCTGATGTTGGAGGCATACCGTATTCTAAAGCCCTTAAGAAATCTTGGTCGATAAACATTGCTTCATCGTCACCATTTGCAGAGAGTTTCATTTGCTCTTCAAAACGTTCTCTTTGGTCAATAGGATCGTTCAGCTCAGAATATGCATTTGCAACTTCTTTTCCATTAATCATTAACTCAAAACGTTCTGTTAATTCAGGATTATCTCGGTGAACCTTACATAAAGGAGACATTTCGATAGGATAATCTGTGATGAAAGTCGGTTGGATGTAATTTCCTTCACATTTTTCTCCAAAAATTTCATCTATTAATTTCCCTTTACCCATAGAAGAATCAGTAGGTATACCTAGATCTTTACAAGCTGCATGTAACTCTTCAACTGATTTACCATTGATATCAAATCCTGTAAATTCAAGAATAGAGTCGCGCATGGTAACTCTTTTGAAAGGTGCTTTTAAAGAAATTTTATTTTCTCCTACTGTTATTTCAGATGTTCCGTTTACTTCTAATGCAACATTTTCTAGCATTTTCTCAGTGAAGTCCATCATCCAGTTGTAGTCTTTGTAAGCTACATAAATTTCCATTACTGTAAATTCAGGATTATGGGTTCTGTCCATTCCCTCGTTACGGAAATCTTTAGCGAACTCATAGACACCTTCAAAACCACCGACAATTAATCGTTTTAGATATAATTCATTAGCGATTCTTAAATATAATGGTACATCTAAAGCATTATGATGAGTTGCAAACGGTCTAGCTGCTGCACCTCCTGGAATAGGCTGTAAAATAGGTGTCTCTACTTCCATGTAGCCTTTTTCGTTGAAGAAATTACGCATGGTAGCGATCACTTTTGAACGCTTAATGAAAGTGTCTTTAACGTGAGGGTTTACGATTAAGTCAGCATATCGTTGACGGTACCTTAATTCAGGATCAGTAAAAGCATCGTGAACTTTTCCTTCGTTATCTGTTTTTGGTAAAGGAAGTGGTTTTAGGGATTTACTTAATAATACAAATTCCTCTACGTGAACAGAAATTTCACCTACTTGAGTTTTAAATAAATATCCTTTTATTCCAATAAAATCTCCTAAATCGAGTAGTTTTTTAAATACATCATTATATAATGTTTTGTCATCTCCTGGACAAATTTCATCACGGTTGAAGTACGTTTGAATTCTTTCTGTAGAATCTAGAACTTCAGCAAAAGATGCCTTTCCCATAACTCTTTGACTCATAAGTCTACCTGCTATGCAAACCTTTTTACCTTCCTCAAAGTTCTTCTTTATATCAGAAGCATAATCTGTTACAGGATATAAGTCAGCAGGATAAGGTTCTATACCTAAATCTCGCAATTTTTTCAACGACTCGCGACGTTGAATTTCTTGTTCGGAAAGTTCTATACTCATGTTTTAATTTTTGAAGTTGTAAAGATAAGCACAATGAATGAAATAGACATTATGCAAATAAAAAAGGCTAACAAAATTGCTAGCCTTCTAAATAATATCCAATATTAGGTAAATAGTATGTATTACACTTTCATCCCTTTAACAACCCTATCTTTGCGTTTAGTTTTGTTTAGTTTTTTCAATACTACCATCAAATAAGCACTTCCACTTTCTGGTGTTGCAAAATACGTTTCGTTACCATAATTGATTTCTCCTCCTTTTCCTGTTTGCCAATTCGCTTTTAAATAATATTTACCGGACGTTTGCCCATCTCTAATTGCAAATTGTAACGTTTTATTTGCTCCAAGTTCAAATCGAATAAAAACTTCTCCATTTTTACCATAAGAATCAAAAACGCATTTTGTGTTAGAAGGAATAATGATTCTATCTTGCTCATTGTTATTACTTGTTACTAATTTTCCATCTTGTGCCCCTTGTTTTCCTGATGTTTTACTTCTTTGAAGAATAATTGTTTGAGAAGTGTAAAATTGAACAATTTTCATGTTTTTCTCAGTTAAACTATATTCTTCTTTTAATTTATTAGTAACAGGTACTTTTACACCACAACTAAAAAGTAGTATACCTAAGCTTAAAAAGGCGATAATTTTCATTTTGTTTATTTTAAAAAGTGTTTAATAAAAGAGAAATTATTTTATTCTAATTTTATGCCGCAAATATAATAAAATTCAAATCGAGATAGCATTTTTTGTTCTGTCAAATTATTCAACTTACATTTGTCATCTATCAAATACATAAATATTAATCATGGCTGTACACATTGAAGTTTTTACGTTTAATCCTTTTCAAGAAAATTCTTACGTTCTTTATGACGATAAAAAAAACTGTGTTATAATTGACCCTGGTTGTTATGAAAAAGAAGAAGAACAAGTTTTATTAAACTTTATTAAATCAAACGATTTATCTCCTTTAGCTTTATTAAATACCCATGCTCATATCGATCATGTTTTAGGAAACAATTTTATTCTTGAGAATTACAGTATTGAGCATTATTTGCATAACGATGATTTAACTACTTTAAATGCAGTTCCAAATTATGCTCATTTATATGGTTTTGCTGGATATAAAGTATCTCCTTCTCCGACTAAAATTTTAAAAGGTGGTGAGAAATTAATTTTTGGAGACATTGAATTAGATGTAATTTTTACTCCTGGTCATGCACCTGGTCATGTGGTTTTTTATAACAAAGCAAATAAATTTGTTATTAATGGAGATGTTCTTTTCAAAGGTAGTTATGGAAGAGTTGATCTGCCAGGTGGAAGTTTAGAGGTTTTAAAAAAATCAATAACTGAAAAAATGTTTACCCTTCCTGATGATACAATTGTTTTTTGTGGTCACGGTCCATCTACGACTATTGCTTCTGAAAAAAGGAGTAATTATATTTTACATGAATTGGCTTAGGTGAGTAACATTGCTATCAATACTCGTTTTCTACTGTCCAATAAAATGGAAGGTTTTGGGTGGTACACTTATGAAGTAGTAAAACGATTGGTTAAAAATCATCCAGAACATCATTTTATTTTATTTTTTGACAGGCCATTTGATAAACAATTTATTTTTGGAAATAATGTTACTCCAGTAGTTCTAAATCCGCCAGCACGTCATCCAATTTTATTTATTCTTTGGTTTGAATTTGCTGTTTACCGTGCTTTAAAAAAATACAAAGCGGATGTCTTTTTTTCTCCTGATGGATACTTGTCTTTAAGATCAAAAATTCCTCAAATAGCAACTATTCACGATATCAATTTTGAACATTTCCCAAAAGATATTCCTTTTGTGCCAAGGCTTTATTTACGCCATTTCTTTTATAAATTTGCGAAAAAGGCAGTTAAAATCATCACGGTATCCCAAACTTCTAAATTAGATATTGCTGATACCTATTCAGTTTCTCCTGATAAAATAGAAGTTGCTTGGAATGGAGTTTCGGATATTTTTACCCCAATTAATGAAAATGAAAAGCAGGAAGTAAAAGATAAATATACAAATGGAAAGTCCTATTTTTTATTTGTTGGTTCTTTACATCCTCGCAAAAATTTAAGTAGATTAATTCAAGCTTTTGAAATTTTCAGAAAAGATAATAGCGACTTTGATTTGGTGATTGTAGGGGAAGAAATGTGGTCTTCTAATAAGTTAGATTCAACTGAAAAAGAAGCTATTCATTTTACGGGACATCTTTCTTTAGAGGATCTATCAAAAGTAATGGCTTCTGCTTCTGTTTTTACATTTATTCCTTATTTTGAAGGTTTTGGTTTACCATTAGTTGAAGCCATGAAAGCTGGAGTGCCTATTTTAGCAGGTAATTTATCTTGCTTACCTGAAGTTGCTGGTGATGCTGCTGTTTATTGTAATCCTTTAGATATAAATGATATTACTCTTAAAATGCGAGCTTTGGTAAAAGATGAAGACCTTCAAACGATTTTAATAAAAAATGGAATAGAAAGGTCCAAATTATTTTCTTGGGATAATTCTGCTACTATTGTTTGGAAAGAAATATCCCAGTTTCTTTAGTGTTAACGAAGAATATCAAGTTATTAATGATAGGTTAACATGCCTCTTTATAATTTAACATAAAGGTAAATGCTACTTAAAATTCGTTGGCTTGCTTTGTCCTATTTTTGATGTAAATAATATTTACAATTCAAATATGAACGAGGAAGGAAAAAATCATACGATACTACTAGTTGACGATGAAAAAGATATCTTAGAATTCTTATCCTATAATTTAACAAAAGAAGGGTATAAAGTTTATACCGCTTTAAATGGAGAAGAGGGAGTTAAGTTGGCAAAGCAAATTAATCCTTCTTTAATCATTTTAGATGTAATGATGCCTGTAATGGATGGTATTGAAACGTGTCAAATGATTCGTCAAGATTTACAAATTGAACAACCTATAATCGCTTTTTTAACTTCCCGTTCAGAAGATTATTCTCAAGTTGCAGGGTTTGAAGCTGGTGCAGATGATTACATTACAAAGCCTGTTCGTCCAAGATTATTAGTAAGCAAAGTAGAATCTCTTTTGAGGCGTTTGAATAAAGGCCTTGTATCGGATCAAAAAGAGTCGTCATTAAAAATCAATAGGGATAAATTTGTTGTAGAAGTAGAAAACGAAAAGATTATTCTTCCAAAAAAAGAATTTGAATTGTTAGAACTGTTAGCAAATAGACCTGGAACCGTTTATACAAGAGAACAGATTTTATCTTTAGTCTGGGGAAATGAGTCCATTGTAGGTGAAAGAACAATAGATGTACATATCAGAAAATTACGAGAGAAATTAGGAAATGACTATATTCGTACAATAAAAGGAGTTGGATATACATTTAGTGAAGTTTGAATAACAGAAAGCCAATATTTTTAATTTTTATAGGAAGCTTAACTACTGGTTTTGCCTCTTTTTTATTATTGATTTTTTATCATTTATTTGTTAATCAATTATCTAGCTTGATCCTTTTTGGGACACCTTTCTTGACTTCTCTGTTTACTTTTCTGATTTTCTCCTATTTGATCAATGTCTTTTTAAAAGATCGTTTACGTCTAATATATAGGACTATTCGAAAAGGAAAGTTTACTAAGGAAGACGATGTTCGGTTTAAATTAAAAGAGGATGTTATTTCAAATGCAGAAGAAGATGCTTTAGAGTGGTCGGAAGAAAGAAATAAAGAGATTTCTAAATTAAAAGAACAAGAGGAATTTAGAAGGGAGTTTTTGGGGAATTTAGCACATGAGTTAAAGACACCTGTTTTTTCGATACAAGGGTATGTTTTAACTTTGTTGGACGGTGCTTTAGAAGACCCATCTGTGAATACTTTATTTCTTGAAAGAGCTTCAAAGGCAACGGATAGAATCACTAGGATTTTAGAAGATTTGGATGAAATCACTCGTTTAGAAGTAGAAGATCTAAAAATCGAGTTTAAACCTTTTGATATCTATGAATTAACTCAAGAAGTTTTTGAATCTTTTGAAATCATTGCTAAAGAAAAAAATATTAAACTAACTTTTGCTAAAGATCATCCAAATGGAATTATTGTTCTAGGTGATAGAGGGAAAATAGGACAAGTTTTAACGAACTTGATAGGAAACTCTATTTTTTACGGAAATGAAGGTGGGGAGACAATAGCTCGTTTTTATATTGTTGATGGAATAGTAACTATCGAAATATCGGATAATGGACCAGGGATAGAAGACCAATATATCTCTAGGTTGTTCGAACGTTTTTATAGGGTTGAAAAAAGTAGAAATAGAAACGAAGGTGGTTCTGGTCTTGGATTAGCAATTGTAAAGCATTTAGTTGAGTCTCATGGTCAAACTATTACGGTTAGAAGTACAACAGGTCTAGGTAGTACTTTTTCTTTTACTTTAGATAAAAGTAATATTCAATAAAAATCCTCAGCTAAATTAATAACCGAGGATTTTTAGTCTATTTACCTAAACCTAATAACCTGAGATTCTGTGTTAATAAAAGGTATAGTAATACTTTATACTTTTTGGTTTATTTTTTCCATTAATTAAAGTCGTTTCCGAAATTAAACCTTTTTCATCGTATTTGTTTTCTTTGATAGTAGTGTAAGCTTTTCTCGAATTCCAATAAAAAATGTTTGTATAAAGAATTAAATTTCCGTTATCATTGGTAGTACTAGAGTTGAAATGTTGTAATTTCCCCTTTTTGTTATAACTCGAATAAGTTCCTGTATTGTCAATATGAGTAGAGTGGTCAACCAATATTGAGTCATTAAGAAACCGATTACTTTCTATTAAAACGGAATCTTTATTGTATTTCTTAATATTCAAATGCATTCTTTTTTTATTAGTTGTTCGATAATATACCTTATAAGACCCATCTCTACTTTCTTCTGTCCATTTACAGATATCTGAACTAGTAACTTTTTTATCTACTTCCTTTTCTCCTTCAGGTTTACAGTCGTAATTGTAAACATTTTTTAATTTTCCTTTATAATAACTCTCTGTTTTAACAAGGTCATCATTTGCATTGTAGTAATTTTTTGTTTCACTGGAATACTTTAATTTTCGTCCATATTTATGCAAACGACTCGTTACTTTTCCTTTTGTATTATAAGTGTTTATGTGTTCAGTTTTTATAGTTCCTTGTTTGATTTTTTGGTTACTTAAAAAGCGACCATTTTTATCGTATTTATAAAGATATTTAGTCTCTCTCTTTTTTTTATCTATACCTATGTATTCTGAAAGTAAAGAGTCTCTAGTATACTTTAAAGTAGTTAAGTACCTTAATTCATTGTTTTTATCAAAACTTTTTATTTGAGTTAGCCTTCCTTGTTCGTTATAGCTATAAATTGTTGTTACTTGATCTTTTCTTTTGTTTATAGGTCTAACTGTTTTGTACTCTTTTAACTTTAGTTCGACTCTTTGTTGTAGAGTTTTTGAGCTTTCGATACCTCTACCATATTCTGTTTGATAAAAAGATATCGAGTTTCCACTTTCGTCATGAATGTAAGGGTGGCTGTTGTAGTAGGTAAACTGTGCAGTTAAGTTTAAAGCATAAAAAAATGCTATTGATGTGATTACAATTAATTTGTTCATGGTATAATTATTTGGGATTAATACAAGGTTATAACTTAAGTGTTGGGTTTGGTTACAGTTTATAATAAAAAAATCTTCGCTACAAAGTAACGAAGATTTTTTTTAAAATAGAATGAAAAAACTTAGTCTACTAATATATCATCAACTTTCAATTTGATAATTTTACCATATTTAGAAAGTTCTTTTTCATCAATTTTTTCAGAATTACCATAGATTGTAATTATTCTTGGTTTATCTTGAATGTTTTTTTCGTAGAATGAATTAATCTCATCAAAAGTTAATGTTTTGTACATTTCAAACTCTTTTTTCAATGGAGACTCAGTATATCCCCTTTGTCTTCCTCTATCGATACTTGAAGAAACATTTCTGAAGTTTGGATAACTAGAAGAAATAGAGTTGATTAATCCAGCCTTGATTAAATCAATTCTTTCTGGTTTTTGTGGCATGTGTTTTAGGATGCTATCCATAACAACAATTGCATCCATTGTTTTATCACTTTGACACCCTACGTATGAATAAAATACACCAGGATTATTTTTATGTATTGGTGTAATGAAAGCACCAGATGTTGTGTAAGCTAATGAACGGTACTCTCTGATTTCTTGCATCAAGATTCCGGAAAAACCATCACTCATGTATTGATTAAAAGCTTCTGCTCCAACTTCATCTTTTACTTCACCTGAAAATGGTGGAGTATTGATCAAAAAGAAAACCCTATTTTGAACTGCTTTTTTATCATCAATAAGATAAATAATATCTTTTTTAATTTCTTTTCCTGGTCTATCTAACAAGGCAACACTATGTTTTGTGTTTTTAAGAGGAAGCGAATTTGTGATTAAATCTTTCACCTCTTCATTTTCTTTTTTACCAACATAATGGAAGGTAACGTCGTAATTAAATACTTTTTTGTAAGCTGCTAAGATGTCTTCCACTTTCAGTTCTTTTAATTCTTTTTTAGGAAGTCTTGTTAGGTGTTCCGACTCTTTACCAAAACGAGCAAATTCTAATAAATACCTACCTAAAGTTTCAGGATCTTTTAAATCAGATTCTCTTCCAGCAATTGTATTTTCGATAATACTTTCTAAAGCGGATTGTTCAGCAATTGGATTGTATATTAATTCTTTGATTAAAGGAAGCGCAGCTTCTAAATTCTTTTCAGAACCATTAAAAACAGTTGTGAACCTAGATCCGCTTGCATAATTATAGTAGGTGATACCTAGCAATGCAAAAGCTTCTTTTAATTCATCTCTTGATTTATTTTTGGTGTAGAAATAATTAAACAATTGAGAAGCGTAATCTAAGTTTTCAATTGAATCTGTACCGACAGCTCTTTGAATTTTTAGAGAGAACAAGTCATTGATTGGGTTTTTAGTAAAGTATATTTTATTGCTCTCATCAATTTTTACCAATTCAGCATCTTTTTCATAATCTAATATTCTAGGATTCTCAGGTGCTGTAATGTTAGCTAAAAATTTAGCTGCATATTTTGAGTCTTCTTTTTGATCATTTACTACTGGTTCAAAACCTGGTTTTTCTAATACGTCTTTTTTAGGGAATCCAATAGAAGATCTAAAGGCTAAATGATTTTCAGTGAAATATTTATTAGCAACTCTTTGAATATCTTCTTTGGTAATATCTTCAATTCTTTCCATTTTAGCTAAATATTCTTCCCATGTAGAACCTTCGCTAAACAATTGAACTAAGGTCATTGCTTTATCTCTAGATCTTTCTAAACCTTCTTTACTTTGACGAGAAATTTCTTGTTTGATGATTTGTAAATCTTTATCAGAAAAGTTCCCATCTTTTACTTTTTGAATTGCTTCATACATTAAATCTTCAGCTTCTTCAAAAGATTGACCTACTGGTTTGATTGCGTAAAGGATATTATAAGCACCATCATCATTGTAACTTAAAGGTATATTTCCCCCAAATAAAATATTACCGTCTAACTGTAATTTATTAATTAAACCTGTTTCCGATTCATTATATAAAATACGAGTACAAATGTCAAATGCAATTTCATCTGCATGACCTTTAGGGAAGGTTTTATAGCCTAATAAACCAATTTTAAAAGGAGTATATTTTACCTCGACGATTTCTTTACCGTTGAATTGACTTCTTTCATAGTCATTAAAGGCAGGTACTTCTGCTTGTCTTAGTTTAGAGAATTTCTCTTTAATTACAGGAATAGCTTTATCTTTATCAAAGTTTCCAGAGATAACCAATGCCATGTTGTTTGCAACATAGTTTGTATTAAAGTATTCATACATTTTTGTTAATGAAGGACTCTTTAAATGTTCAGTTGTTCCGATTGTTGATTGCGTTCCATATGGGTGTGTTCTAAACATTTCTTTATGAAGGTCTTCAAACAGTTTATTGAAAGGGCTATCCATTCCTCTGTTTTTCTCTTCATAAACTACTTCTAATTCTGATTGAAAAGAACGGAATACTGGGTTTTGAAAACGGTGTGCATATAGCTCTAACCAGTTCTCTATTTGATCACCAGGGAAAGCATTGTGGTATACAGTCATGTCTGTAGCTGTAAATGCATTTAATTGCGTACCACCAATACTTTTGATTAGTTTATCAAATTCTGTTGGATTAGCATATTTTGCTTGTTGTACACTTTGGTTGTTAATTAATTTTTGAATTTTTTTACGTTCCTCTTCATCAGTAGTTTTACCTAGAAGGTCGTAGTAAAAAATGATAGAGTCCATTAGTGGTTTCTCTTTTTCCCAATCCATAGCGCCTAATTCATTTGTACCTTTGAACAATAAATGTTCTAAGTAATGCGCCATACCTGTTGCATCTGCTGGATCATTTTTACTTCCTGCTTTAATGATAACTGCTCCATATACATCTGTAGCATAAGGGTCTTCGTTTAGGATTACAGTAAAGCCATTGTCTAAAACGAATTTTTCAACTTTCAATGCATCTTGGGCAAAAGAAAAAGTAGTTAAGATTAAGGTTAAACTTAAAAATAAACTTTTCTTTAGTTGATTTAGGTGTAATTTGTTTGATTCTTTTTTCATAAATATTTCTTTTTGTATTTACAAATTTAAATTAAATTTATTGTAACTTATTATTTTTAACATTATCGGTAAGATAACTTTATGAGTGGTTCAATTTATTACAACCTTTCTCTAACCAATTCTTCTATACAATCCACAAACTTTGGATGAGCATTCGTACTTGGTACTAATTGCACTTTTTCTCCTCCAAACTCTTCAAATATCTCTTGGTATTCATCTCCAATCTCAATGATAGTCTCAAGGCAATCCGCAACAAATGCAGGACTAAAAACCAAAAGTTTTTTAGCTCCTTTTTTTCCCCATTCTTCAACAACTTTATCAGAAAATGGCTCTAACCATTTTTTATCCAAACGTGATTGAAAACATACAGTATAATCTTTTTCTTCCAACCCTAGTTTCTCAGCTATTAATCGAGTAGTTGCAAAAGAAGTAGCCTTGTAGCAGTATTTATTAAACTCATTGATGCTTGTTTCACATGGTTGATCTGAACACAGGTCAGTTTCTCCTTCGTAAACTTTATCTACCTGTCTTACTGGCAAGCCATGATAAGAAAATAAAATATGGTCGTAATCTTTTAAATTAAATTCTTTTGTTCGTTCAATTATTGCATCTATAAAATGTGTGTTGTCATAAAATTGACTAACCACCTTTATTTCAGGAATAACCCACCATTTTCGAATAATATCCATTGCTTTTTCTACCGCTGAACCAGTTGATGCACTAGCATATTGGGGGAAAAGAGGAATTATAATTATTTGATCGTAAAGCGCTTTTTTCATTCGTTCGAGAACGCTCTCCATAGATGGATTTTGGTAACGCATTGCAACTTCAAAAGTAATGTCTTCACCTTCAAACTTTTTCTGAACAAGTTTTTTTAAACTTTCTGTATGCGTTTTTAAAGGAGAAACACCTTCTCCAAACTCCCAAAGCTCTTTGTATATTTTTGCAGATTTAGGAGCTCTAAAAGGAACAATGATTCCATTTACTAAAAGCTTTCTTGGTAACCAAGGAATATCTATCACTCTTCGGTCGTTCAAAAATTCGGTTAGATATTTTCTTACATCTTTAACACTTGGACTATCTGGAGTTCCAAGTTGTATCAATAAAACACCTGTTTTTTTCATTTTAATTTCATTTTAACTTTTAGAAAAGTTTTGTCCTCCAATTTTCAGCTTCTTCAGGTTGAAGTAAGTTTAGTTTTAATAAATATTGAACGGTTTGTTCAAAAGCTAAAGGATATTCAATTCCTTTATAATTCCAGTCGGTTTCTGATAGCCATTTACCTACTTGATCAGATCTAAGGTTATACCTCCAGCTAATCACTTCAACAGTATCGTCGTCTTTTTTAACTTCTAAAGCTTTGTTATTTACAATCTCACAAATGCCTTTTAATTGTTCAGGATATTTGTCATAAATTTCTTTTCGTACTGCTATCACAAAACAAGGCCATGGAGTGGTTACTTCGTCAATATACCTACACTTTTTCTGTTCCGTAAATGGAAAAGTAGTATATTTTTCCCACAAGAATGCCTGAGCTTTATTTTGTTCTAATGCCCAAAGTCCTCCGTAAATATCTCCAATTACATTAAATTTTAATTTGGAAGTGTCCCAACCTTCTTGATCTGCTTTCACATAGGACATTAAATGTGAACCAGAACCTTCTCTGGAGATTGCAAAGGTTTGATCTTTCAAATCATCCATATTTTGAATGTCAGAATGATAAGGTACATGGATTCCCCAGTGAAGCGGAGTAGTAACGTAAACTTGAATTATTTTTGCATCTAAACCTTGGAGAATCGACTTTGTTATTCCTTCAGTCAAAAGAATCGCTATATCAATGGATCCATTTTCTAGTCCTCTAGTCATCTGACCAGTTCCTCCTCCCATATCACTCCAGTGAAGTTTTACTCCTACCTTACTAAAAGCGGACTCTTCAATTGCAAGTCTCCAAGGCAGGTTAAAGTGTTCGGGAACACCCCCAATTTTAAGTCCTAGTAGTTTATCCATGTTTATTTTTTATCAGAGAATTGTTTATCAAATAATCGTTTATAAAAACCATCATGTATGGATAGCAATTCTTTATGAGTTCCTTTTTCTTTTATTTCTCCTTTGTCTAATACAACAATTTGATTCGCTTGTTGTATTGTAGAAATACGATGCGCAATTACGATAGAAGTTCTTCCTTTAGTCAATTCTTCCGTAGCTTGTTGTATCATTTCTTCAGATTCGGTATCCACACTTGAAGTTGCTTCATCAAGAATAAGAACAGATGGGTTATACACATAAGCACGAATAAAAGCTAACAACTGTCTTTGTCCAACAGATAATACCCCCCCTCTTTCTCCGACATTGTAGTCATATCCTCCAGGTAGCTTTTCGATAAAAGAATGTGCTTTAACCGCTTTTGCTGCTTTGATTACTTGTTCTCTTGAAATTTCTTCATTCCCTAAAGTGATGTTGTTGTGGATTGTGTCTGAAAAAAGAAATACATCCTGAAGAACAATCGCGATATTTCTTCTTAAATAAGATAATTCTAGGTCCCTAACCTTGTGTTCACCAATGTAAATTTCTCCTTTTTGAAACTCGTAAAATCTACCTAACAAATTCACGATTGAAGATTTTCCAGCTCCTGTAGCCCCAACAAAGGCAACTGTTGAATTTGCTTCTATAGTAAGATTAATGTTTTTCAATACCCATTCTTCCTCTTTGTAAGAAAAGAAAACATTTTCAAACTTAATGGTTTGATTAAAATCACATTTCTGAAGTTTTCCTTCGTGTTGAATATGTTCATCTAAATCAATGATCTCAAAAACTCTTTCCGCTCTAACAGTTCCTCTTTGAAGTATGTTAAACTTATCTGCTAATTGCCTAATTGGCCTGAACAGCATATTTATCCAAAAGGTGAATTTTATAATCTCCTGGTATTGGGTATTCATGTCTTTCCCGTTCACTCCTTCTACTTGAAACGCTACAAAGACAATTAAAAAAGCAATAGATAAGGAACTTAAAATTTCTACTACAGGAAAGAAAATGGAGAATGCCCAAATAGCATTGATATGAGCTTTTCGGTGTGCCTTATTAATTTCTTTAAAACTTTCAAACTCTTGCTTTTCTCTGTTGAACAACTGTACAATAGCCATTCCTGATAAGCGTTCTTGAACAAATGTATTCAGCCTAGTTACCTGCAACCTTTCTTGTTTAAAGGTCTTATTCATTGACCTTGCAAATATTTTTGTAGCGACGATAAGAAGGGGAATTGGAATTAAAACTAACAAAGTAAGTTGCCAATCAACATAAAACATTGCAAAAATTACAGCTATAAGCGTGATTACATCTCCAAGTATATCAACTAATCCTGTAGAAAAAACTTCGGATATTGCTTCCATATCAGCAACTACACGAGTAACTAAGGCTCCAATCGGAGTTCTGTCAAAATATTTCATTCTAAAAGTTGTGATGTGAGCAAACAACTTTTTTCGCATGTCACGAATGATGTTTTGAGCCAATAAATTACTGAAGTAAGAACTTGTAAACTGGAAAACTGCTTCGAAAAGGAGCATACCAATGATAAGCATAGTCCAAAACAAAAGTGCTTCAGGATTTTGGTTCTCAATGATATAGTCCTGGACCATGTTGGCAATTAACAGAGGTCGATACACACTACTAAAGGCAATTAACAATACACAACCAAGTGCTATAAAAAAGAATTTTTTATAGGGTTTTGCGTATGTAACTAAACGCAGAAAAATGGAATAATTAACTCTTCCTTCTTTTGACATGGGACAAAGGTAATTCAAATTTCATCTATTATTATATAAGAATTTAATTTTTCTATTTAACTTTAACAAAAAGACAAAAATGATCCACGATTTATCTAAAAAAAATTCAATAATAGGGAACTTTATAGCAGAGCTAAGGGATGTTACCATTCAAAAAGATGCAATGCGTTTTAGAAGAAACTTAGAGCGCTTAGCGGAAGTTATTGGTTATGAAATTTCAAAAACTCTTTCTTATTCAAAAAAAACAGTTGAAACTCCTTTAGGGGAAGCGGATGTCAATGTTTTAGCTCAACAACCTGTTCTAGCAACAATACTAAGAGCAGGCTTGTCTATGCATCAAGGACTGTTAAATTATTTTGATGCTTCTGAAAGTGCTTTTATTTCTGCTTATAGAAAACACACTTCAGAGGAAGAATTTGCTATTAAATTAGAATATTTAGCATCTCCAGATATAACCAATAAAACAGTTATTATTAGTGATCCTATGCTTGCTACAGGAGCTTCAATGGTATCTGTTTATAAAGCATTGTTAAAGCAAGGAAAACCGTCAAAGGTCTATATTGTTGCTGCGGTTGCTTCAAAAGAAGCGATTGATTATGTCAGACAACATTTACCTCCTAACACGGAGATTTGGGTTGGAGCGATTGATAGAGAATTAACAGCACATTCTTATATTGTTCCTGGAATAGGAGATGCTGGTGATTTAGCTTACGGTGTAAAATGTTAGAAAAATGAATATAGGTAAATACAGCATATTCTTTTTTCTTTCTATGGTGAAATTTCTTTTTACTCCATTTGGTGGTCCTGCAGCTAAACTGACCTTTATGGAAACCTATTTATCATGTGTTGCAGGAGGTGTTTTTAGTGCTTTTATTTTCTTTTTTATGAGTGATTTTTTTATGAAAAAGGCAGTTTTAAAAAGAAGAGAACAATATCAAGCTGCTTTGAAGAACGGAGCAGTTATTCCTTTTAAAAAGAAATTTACATTCATGAATAAATTGGTGGTAAGAATGAAAATGAAAATAGGAATTTTTGGTGTTGCTATGTATGCTCCTTTATTTTTATCTGTACCGTTAGGAAGTATTATTACTGCGAAATTTTATGGGAAAGAGAAAAAAACGTTCCCATTAATTGTTTTAGGAATGTTTATAAATGGTTTAATCACGTCAAGTTTGGCTTATTTTGCAGGAAGTTTATTTTGAATTATTCGGACAGACATCTTTTCTTCGATTTAGATAGAACGCTTTGGGATTTTGAAAAGAACTCCCAAATTGCATTGAAAAAAATTTATGAACTCTATAAATTAGATGAGTTTATTCCTAATTTTTATAAGTTTTATTATACCTATAAAAGTATCAATGCTGAATTATGGGTTAAATATGGTGCTGGAAAAATATCTAAAGAAGAACTAAGGAACGCTAGATTTTATAGAACATTAAAAAAGTTTAAAAAAGACGATAAGATATTATCGGATAATATAGGTACTGCTTACATTGAAATTTCTCCGACCCAAAAAAATCTTTTCCCAAATACAATTGAAGTACTTACTGAATTAAAAAAAGAGGGGTATAAACTTCATATCATTACGAATGGATTTAAAGAAGTTCAGTACATTAAATTAACCAATTCTGGCCTTATAGATTTTTTTGACGTCATTGTTTGCTCGGAAGAGGTAGGTAAAAACAAACCAAATCCAGAAGTATTTATGCATGCTATGAAATTAGCAAATGCACAACCTTCTGAAAGTGTAATGATAGGAGACGATTTAAAAGTTGATATTCTTGGTGCTTCAAATGTTGGAATGCAAACAATCTTATTTGATCCAGATAAGAAATATAGAAAAGCAAAAGGGGATTACGTAATCAAAAATTTAAACGAAATCCCCTCAATATTACCTTGGATTTATAGGTCCTCTTCTTTTTAATTTATAATTAGTTGCACAAACCCCTCATCTTCTAGGGTTTCTCCTGAACCATTAGTCGCTTTGAACTTGAAGAAGTAAGTACCACTATTTAGCTTATCATCATCCCCTTTACTACCATCCCATTTAGGATTGGAAGATGTTTCTTGAAAAACAACGTTCCCCCATCTATTTGTGATGGTTAAACTAATTTCGT
>Ga0228631_1000225_pt1 | contig 35109 bp, 48 predicted proteins | sample 39DmetaG_FD_183049 | JGI IMG/M metagenome (GOLD analysis project Ga0228631, IMG submission 183049) | Seawater microbial communities from Monterey Bay, California, United States - 39D | ecosystem: Environmental > Aquatic > Marine > Coastal | place: USA: California | collected 2016-09-28
GATCAATACAGGTTGGCTAAGGTTAAAATTCCAAAACAAAAAGAATTAGATTCTTTATATAGTAGCTGGGAGATTGACATTGACCCTGTAGATGAAATTATTCAAAATTCTACTATTTTAAACAATCCACAACAAGAGACTTCTTCTAACGTGGAAAAAAAAAATCCACTAACGACTTCTCAAAATCAGAGTACGGATTCGGATTCAAGTTCGGAAGATGGCAGTTCTTCATCGGTATACAAAGGGTTTTTTAACGGAGATAAAACCTATAGTGAAAACATAAACAATATTCCCGTAAGTGTTTTAGGTCTTGGAAGTGAAGATGCTATGTTGTCTTTAAACAACACTTTAAAGCAATATGGCGTTAATGTAAAAATGGGATCTCCTGACACAGATATGGATGGTATTACTATTACTAGGCCTGACGGGGAATCAATGTCTTTTACAATATTTAGCGACATATACAAGGCTAGGCTTAAGATGGTTAATCCTGATCAGGATCCAGATGAATTACAAAAAGTAAGACATGGTAAAATGCTTAGTTTCATTAATGGATCAAAAAAAGAAAATCTAAGTTTTCAAAAAGGTATTTTTCAAAATGTAGACAAAACCACTTTGAGTGGTGCAGTATCAGACTATATGAATTATGCTTTAACGCCTTCAACAGAAGATATTAACTTTATAATTGAAATGCTTCCTGGAAGAAAAAAATCTGTAGGCGAGTACTTTGATAAAGATGGTTCTTTTAAATATGAGTTATGGAAGTTAGATGTTGGTAGAGCTGATGCTGGGCTAAGTAAGCATAAATTAGATCAGTACAGAGATGATGAGTATGAGCAAGCCGCAACAAGGTCTAGAGATAATACTGCGACTAGAAAGCCTAAGATGATTAATTTTCCAAATCTTGATCCTAATAAAAAACTAAATGAAAAAGCAAAAAGCAGATCAAGAAAAGAAGCTTTAAAAAAGATAAGTGATATATCAAGGTCTTTTAATGTAAAAAAAGAAGTAGCTTCCTCTAATTTAGGAAACGCATTAAGAGAGTCTGGAGCTTATCAAATGGTTGATTTAAATGATCCTGTTGCTATTTCTGATGTTAGACAAGCTGGATTACTTCCTGGTGATTTGCCTATGGATCAAATTCTTATAAATGGATCACCTTCTTCTGTAAATGAAGTAAGCTCTATGCTTTATGATTACGAAACAATCAAAGCTATTCGCGCTGGTAAAATAAAAATAGATATAGGAGACCCTAAGACAGCAGGTTTGTTAGCTGATCAAGTTGCTCAAATTAAAGACTTAATTAGAACTCAAGAAGCTTTTGATAATGAAGGCGTTTTAGGATTTGATAATGGATTCACCGATTGGCTTAATCAAGCACAAGAAACTGCAGAAGGTGGATTGACTGCTATTGGACTTTCTGCTTGGGAATTAGCCTCTAATGTTTCATATATTGGATATGACAGCTTAGTTGCAATGGGAGTTCCTAAGGCTGAAGCTCAAATGATAATGTACGGAAGCACAGGTCTTCCAGGTGTCGCAAATATTGGAAGATTATTAGATCCTCAGCTTGTTAAACACGTTAGGGATGAATACCAGCCTGTATATGAAGGAGATATTTTAGACTCACAAAGTTTTGGAGAGGGTTTCTATAAAGCATCTACAGCCACTGCAAATTCTTTAGTGTATACGGGTGTTTTTATGTTAAATCCAGCTCTCGGATTAACCGCTACAGGATTAGGTAGTTATGGAGGAGATAGAGTTTACCAGAACCAAAGAGTAAACGAAATAAACGAAAAGAAAAAAATGGGCTTTTCTCTTAGTCCAGAAGAGCAACAGATGTTGAATCAATCAGGTTTTATGTCTAGGTTAAATTCATTAACTAAAGCTGGAGTTGAGGTTGGAATTACCTCTTTGTTTACGTTTAGATATTTTAAAGGAGTAAAATCGGCGTCAAAATTTAACGGCCCAAAAACAGCTGAAAACGCAAAAAAAATAGCAGATCAATATGCTAAAAATGTTAGACAAACAATGGCTGGAAAATTATCTCAAATGCTTGGCATTGAGAAAAAAGCTATTCTAGCAGAGCTTCCAGAAGAAAACCTTATTGCTTTAACTAATTATTATGTCGATATAGAATTTGGTTTGGATGTTTGGGATTTTGAAAAAGCAAAAAAATTAGTTAAAGAAACTTCTATCGTGTCTGCTTTTAGCGGTTATACTATGGGGGTTGGAACTAAGTTGCATCAAAATTCAAAAATCAAAAAAATAGGAGAGCAACAGATAAAAAACAACATTAATTTACCTGCGGAAAATGAAGCTATTGTTAATAAGCTTAATATTGATGCTCAGGTAAATCAAATTGAAAAGCAAGCAGAGCAAGGGTTAATTGATTTAGAAACCGTTAATGGATATCAGGATTTAAAAGACTTACAACTACAGGCTGACAACCAAGTAAATAAGTTCGAGGACATGAAAAATGACCTTGTTAAGAAGATGAGTGTGAACGAAAGGAATGAATTTTTAGATATTATAAGACAAATAGAGCAGCAAGACTCTAATATATCTTCTGAAGATAATTCAAATAATGTAAAAAAACGAAGTCAAGAAAACATAGAAGCTCTTAAAATTAGAGGTAGAGAAATATTATCAAAGTATCCAAGCGATATGTCTTTTTATTTTGCAGATGCTCAAGTAAAATCTGAATACATAACTAAAGCTATGGAGGTTATGGGCAAGGAAAAGACTGAAAAAGGAGAAAATAACTTTACTTTAAATAGTGATGATCCCGCTGTGTTTGATCGTGCTGCTCAACTACACACACAGGCTGTTGCTGATGGTATAGTAGAGGCAAGACAAAATGCTAATGCAGCTGAATACATCGGCCTTAATAACGCATCAGACTTTTACCAAGATGTCACTAGGCAAGAATTAAACGACTGGAATTTATCAAATGACATTTTAACCGTAAAGGATATGTTAAGTGCTCCAGAGCTCGATTTAACGGTTACAAAACCAGTGGAAGATGTTGACGGAAGCAAAGACTCTGAGTTTGAGGTTACAAAGGAAGGAGATGTTGTTGTTGCTACAACAAAATTAGAGAAGACTCAAAAACAAGTCAATCAAGAAAGAACAGGAACTATAGTAAGCAGAATAGAATCTTTTAACTCTAACTCAGATTTCGCCAACGACTTACCCGCAAAACAATATGCAGAAGTTAAGGAATTTTTTGAAAACGTTAAAAGCGGAAAAAAAGTTTCTTATGGTAGAATAGAATCTATATTAGACGCTCATGATTTAGCCCTTCAAATAAAATCTAACACTTTTGGAAAAATTAACGTAGGAGCTGATATTAAAGGAGTTTTAAAAGAAGATGGATCTTTAACTGAGAAGGGTTTAAAGCTTTACAATAGTTTAGCTCAAACAATGTCCGCTGGGATTGGTTTAAACACCATGACTATGGAGGGATTAACCTTAATAAGAGACACTCAAATAGGAGCTCCGTTACATAATTTAATCCAAGAAGGTTTAAGGTCTAGTGCGGAAGCACAGCAAAAAGCAGGTAATATAAAGTCTGGACACACTAGTTTGTATGAGGCTGAAGTTATTGCTTATAATAAACAAAATGGAACAAGCCACAGTAAAGACCCTAGAAGTTCTGTAGATTCGTCATATGAAATGTCTATTCTTGGAATGCTTAAAAGAAAGACAGGGGAAAAAACAATGGATGGTCAAGATGTTGAGTTTGCTAGAGCAAAGAAACTGATACTTGAAGAGCTTGCTATAAGAAAAGCAGAATCTGAGGCCACTTACAATCCCCTTCAAATAGCTAACGGAGACAAGGCGGCTGCTATTGATAAATACAAAAAATATAAAGATGTAATTGATAGGTTAGGTGTCTCTGAGGCCACTTCTTTTGAAGATGTCTCATTAAAGGCGTTGCCATTTAATTTAAACGCTATTAACAGGCTTTCAGAAACGATGCCTGGTCAAAGAGCTATTCAAAGAATAAATGATTTTGAAAAACATGAAGCGTTTAATTTTGAGGAAGGGTCATATACTCCTATATTTATGTCTAAGTCAGCGGATGGTATGGGTTTCAATGATTATTTTGGGCCACAGAATTTAGACGGAATAAATACTAATAGCGGTAAAAAAGTTACTAGACCAGAAACTTTAGGTAATGACTTAAGGTTAAACCCTGGAATGTATTGGGATAATGCTTATGCTCAATTAAACGGGATGGAGATGGAGATAGCTGGTAAGAAAAACTTTCAGACTTTAGGAAACTTACTAAACAATCCAACATTTTTAGACAGCTTTGAAGACGGTGCTTTAAAAGACGCTTTAATTTCAAACTTTAAAGACAGGGCTGATATGTGGAACAGAGAGGTTCGAGGCTCTAACTTAAAAGCAGTAGATGTTGGTGATGCTAAAATTAAGGACACGGGAAATAAAGCTATAAACGCCTTGTATGGTTCAGTTAGTGCTATTTCTTTAGCAAGATTAACTCAACCAATGAGTCAGTTTATGAGTGCAACTTCAGGTAGTTATCCAATATTAAAAAATAAACAATCAAGAGCTTATTTAAGAAAAAGAGGCTTAAGTTTTTTTGGAGGTGTAGCAGGTTCTTTTAACATGAATAACAAGCTTGGGAAAGGTTATAATAAGCTTGTAAATGTTGCGTCTTTAGGTACAATGAGCTTTTTTGATAGTAAAGGAAAACTTGGTAACATATATGATAAGTCAAGAACAGGGTTAAGAAATGCCTTAGCTTCTCAATTAGCTATTGACAGAAATCAGTCTATGCCTGCTGAATATTATATAGATGCGCTTAATCTTACAGATAAACAAGGTAAGGCTTTAACTTCTGTAGGTGGTCAATTAACTATAGACAGGGTTCTTGAGACTGTTAACAAGTCTAATGAAATGGCTTTGAATTTTATGTTAGCTAACTCAGATAAAGCTGCGGCAAATATTGCTTTTGAAGCTCATTATTTAGATTATAAACTTTCAAAAGGGGAGGCTATAAACGACCTTGATGTTTTTTGGGAAAAAGAAAACGCTAATCCTGATTTAGATGCTATAAAATATGCAGATCAAATTATTGATCGAACAATGCGCCAAAGTGATGCAACTGGAGAGGCACAGATATATAACAGTGAAAAATCTAAAAATGGTATGAGAATTCTTATGCCTTTTCAAAAATTTATATTAAATGCAAAAGCTGACTTTTCTGCTCAGTTAAGTATTCTACAAGATCCTAATATTTCTGAAATTCAAAAGCAAGACGCCAGAAGGTTTATGAAAGGGAAAATGAATGAAATAGTTTCTTTTAACGCTATAAAATATGCAGGTAGTGTGGCAACATTAAAAGGGTTGTCAGGCTTATTAGCTTTAGGAATGGATGAGGATGATATTTATGAGAGTGGTGGAATAGATGGAGACATATCAAGACGACTAGGTATTAAGTCAACTAAAGAAGATCTTGATGCAATGACGGCTACAATTAAAGGAGCAACAAGTCTTGAAGAAAGAAACGCGGCTCTATCTGCTTTATCTGGATTTCGAGAAATGAACGACGTGGTTAAGGGGTTTGAGCAATACGCGATGAATTATGATAAAAAGTTTTCAATTAGTGACAATAAGTCTATTATAAATCAAGTTTTTCAAGATGCTGGATTTACCTTGAATCCTATTCCTACTACTGGTTTTATGAATGATTTAATGGCTTGGGGAGTAAATCACGTCTATGGAGAAGATATTCTTAGAGAATATAGCAGTAGAGATTTAACCTCAGAGGTAATGGACACAGACACATATATTGATGTTGTTGTAAAAAAAGCAGGTATGTTAGGTATAGCTTATGAGACTGTTGATAGGTTTACCAGTGCAATTAGACTTAGAAAAAACGGAACGTTTATAATAAATCAAGGGGATTACAAGAATAAAGAGGTTTATTTGACTGCTCCTACTGATGGAATGAGAGAAAAGTTAGCTAATTCTGTTGACTTTCTATTTCAATTAAGGTGTCATGCTTTAATGAATCCAGTTGCTCCAAGAGCTGATTTAGATAAATATGCAGACAGGCTAGAGAGAACAATTGAAAAGTATTTTACACAATCTACTCCTGATCAAAGAATGCAAAGAGTAATGGGAATGCAAGGGCCTCTACAAGAAGAAGATTAATAGTATTTTTCTTGTATTATTTTTATGACCTCTTGGCAATCTTTTTGGTTTCTAGGCACAAATAGATCAGCTTTAATTTTATTAAGGTGTAAATACCTTTTAAATAGCTTCCAGACCATAGGGAATCTTTCATTTGGATTCCCTTTACACTCTATAATATATCTTGGTGGGTTTTGAGTATCTACAAAGTCAGGAGTGTATGTAATTGGTAGTATTTTTTTATTACCTCTATCATGCAAGTATTTTTTTGCAGGTGTTTTTTCATAAGAACATGCGTCAAACATAAATCCATCAATGATTGTGAACTTAGTAGACTCATATCCATTATCTATTTTATTTGCTTTTAACAACAAATACATATGAGACTCAAGCTTGGATTGAAATTGTATTCCGTCAATTTTAACTTTCTTTGATCTGGTTATTTGTTTTCCTTTTTTAAATCTCATCGTCTACGTTTTCTAGATATAAATAATCTTCAAATCCTTCATTGAGTAATTGAACCACTGCTGATACATAACTCTTTGAGTATATTGATTTTTTTGCGTATTCTTTTTTTCTTTTTTTAAGAGTTAGGCTTTCTCCTACTACAATAGCAAACTTTTTAATATCGTTTATGCTTTCCCAGTAACACATCTCATTAAATTTTTCAGAGATTTCTTCTCTTCTTATGATGTATTCTATTGCCATTTTATTATTTACGTTAAGTTCTTTTGAAGCTATAAACACATGGTCATCTTTAAAGGCAAGTATTTCTACCTCATCTTCTTTTAGAATGTTTACATAAATAAATGAATCAACTAGGTGTTCTTTAATATCTAAGTCTTCATATAGTTCCTTTATGTATTCTAAATGGGTGTCTGAAGGCTCTTTGTTTATAAAAATTTTATTCATCTCTCTCATATAACAAATTTAAATAAAAAACCCTCAACAATTTGAGGGCTTTTTGTGAAAACAAAACATAACAGTAAATAAAACTGTTACGGGAGATACGCAAATATACTAAATTATTCTCTTTGAGTTCCATCTTCCCCAAACTCGTAGTTAATAGTTACCAACAGCAAATGAAGTCTTAGCGACCAGTATTGCTCATGTTCATTAGGCTCCCACACTTCATACCCAACTATCATTCCCTCGTGAGGCCATCTAAAGTTTAACGAAAATAAATACCAGCCTTCTTCCATTTTAAAATATATGTGTTAATCTTGCTATTTGACCAAATTCTGGATGATGTAAAAACCCCTCTATTGCTTTTGGCGCATGCTGGTATCCATTTCTATGGTGCCAACTATCTGTTCCAGACGGACTTCTTAAACTTTCTACAGTTACACCCGCATAGTCTTTAGCATTTTTATGATGTACATGATGCGTATAAACATATCTATGTTGTGATTCCGACCACCATTTTTTAGCTTCTACAGCCATAAGTAGAGGTAGGTCGTTGTTTTTAGCACCATCTCCATGAGTTGTACCTATTAAATTAGAGCCGTACTTGTAATATTTTCTATGACTTATACTTGAATCAAATGATACATGTTTACAGTTTCTAAACCAAGTGCTTATTACGTCGGCTAAAAAGAATCCGTTTGTATAGTCGTGATTACTGGGGTTGTAAGTTACATGAACATCAGCAATGCCTACTAATTTTTCGATAACCTCTACATAAATAGCTTTTGCTTTTAAAAAGCTCTCATACCACATTCCGTCTGTGTCTTGAGGTGTTCCCGATGTTGTTTGTCTTTTTGGGGTGTCTATGTGTAGAATATCATTTCCAATAATTAATAGAAATTTATCTATTTCAAAACCAGAGGTCTTATCCAGAATACCTTGAACTCCGTCCCTAACCCTTTGTATGGCTATTTCAGAATCATACTCTTCTCCTGTTTCAAAAGAAGTAGATAGCTTTCCTATATGAACATCAGCAGGATCTATAACTAAAAGATGAGGGTCTTTAGTTTTTTTTCTTTTTATGTTAGGATAACTAGGAGAATAAATTTTCATCTCATCGATTATCTGTCTAGAGATATCGTTGTATGAAACTATCGTAGGTCTTACTTGTACGGAATATTCTTTTGTTTTGTCCCAGTATTGGCTAACACTATTGAAATCTATCCCTCTTTCCTTGCAGTATTCGTATACACCCTGGTGTCTTACTTGATTGAGCTTTTGTTGAGACTCAATATCTATGTAGGCTCTAAAAGTATTTCTTCCTTGTTCCGGAGTTTTCACTTTTAATCCTAACGCTATTGCTTCTTCTTTGTTTAGTCTTACTCTTTTTTTGCTCATGGCTCAGTGTTTTTTTTCAACTCTTTCAAGTCATATATTAATGAATTGATACTGTTTCTAGAGTCTTCAAAATCGCCGTCAGAAACCCCCTCAAACACGTCGTTTAATTTATCGTGTAACTTATTAAAAGTTTTAATAAGGTATGTTTCTCTTTGTTTTAACACCTATTTATCCATTTGCCACAAATAACTTTCTCCTTGTTTTTTATCGATTTTACCAATAGCTCTGTATATAGCTCTAGATTTCTTTTTTGTTTCCAACACTTCTTTTTTTGTTGAGTCCGTTCCTAGTTGTGTGTACATAGAACAATCATGCTCAAGCAGGGTATCTATTTTTCTTTTATCAGACCATGTTTTATATGATAAAACTTTGTCAATTAATTTAGTTACCTTCTCCATCTAATATATTTTTTAAGTTAGGTTTAAAATATTCAGATCCTTTAATTACTTTACCGTCAGATCTAAATAGAGGCCTTCCTCTTTCTAGCTTACTCATATTTGATTTATGAACTTCCTCAAAAAGATCATAAAACACATCACTTAATCCGTGTTGTGTAATAAATCCGTAGAGAACGTACATCATATCTACAATAGCATCAGCTATTTCTACTAAATTCTCATTTTCACACGCTTCTTTGTATTCATTTAATTCCTCCAACAACAACTTATACTTTAAGTCGTATTTTTCTTTAGATATAAGAGATGGATTATTGTTTTGTTCTATTTTAAAAGACTTGTTAAACTCCTTAACCATGTCTAGTTTTGAGTCTAACAACTTCCAAAATAAATCTTTTTCAGTAAAAGAGTGAAGCATTTCCTAATTTGTTTGAGGAAATGTATAAAATCCTTCTTGAATATCCAAGAGAAAATCAAAATTTTTTCTGATTTCTTTAACATTTACGTATTTTTTAGTCTTTTCTTGTGTTAAATGAGACAATTGATGTAATATACCTTCGTCAGATAGTATCTCTCTTGTCTTTAAGTCTTTTACAAAACAAACATATATTGAAAAATGAAGTATATCTAATATGTTTTCCATAAACTCTTCATCAGTCATCAAGCAAAATGTTTCATGCATGTTAATGAGGTCAGACTCGTTGTATAAAAATGTTTTATTTCCTATTTTGTATTTTTTCTGCGATTTCATGATATAATTCTATTATTTTTTTTTGCATTTTTTTTTGATCCGTTGTATTGCGATAAAGATCCTTTCCTTTTTTTATCCTACCATCATAATTGATTTCAATTTTAAAATTGTTTTTATCGTATATGATCGGATAAATTTTTATATTTTCCTTTAAGCATATTCCCATGCTTACATTTATATCTTCACTCATTTGTCAATGATATTTCTACGTTTTCCCACTTACCGCCTTTCATGTCATAGTCTACTAAGAAATCTATTCTTTTCACCCATCTTTTATTCATTCTATCTTCTACAGTCCACACACCATTCATATTTCCTGCGTTTGTTACCATAACTTTTGCTCCGAATACAAAGCCATGCTTCTCTAAATCTCTAGAAACAGCAATCCATCTATGTGAACCAGGTGATTGTGAATTAATTGTTTTCATTGATGCGGTTGTTAAGTAATCTGCATTACATTGTTTTGGGTCTGCATGATAAATTGTTGCCGTAACTAATATTGCTAATAATGTTTTCATATGTCTATTTTATTAAATTCTATATCTAATTCTTTGTTTTTTTGAAAGGGTGTTTTTGCTGAAGATATCCAATTTGTGTTATCCCATCTTGGGCCTCCATCAACCATTTCAGTGTATCTACCATTGTTTACATTCCAAAAGTAATTCACATCGGCTTGGTTCTCTCCAAGATTTGAAAACTTTACTTTTAAAACCTTAACCTTGACAGTTCCTTGCTCGTAATCTCTATGAACAAGCAAACCATGAGGACTCATGTCATAAAACTCTCCTCCACCTTTCACATCATAAAAAGTAGGCTCAAAAACCTTTCCTTTATCTGTTTGTGGCTTTGTAGGGTGTGCTACAAGTATTACAATTACATCGTTTTTCTTACAGAAATTATCTATCTTGTTTAAGTAGGCGTTTGTGTAATCATTAATACCAAGCTTAATAGATGATTTATCTTTAACTTTATTGTATGGGTCTATTACTAAGCACCTTATACCCATTCTCTTTACAAGCTCCTCTCCTTTTTGTAAAACTCTTTCTAAGTCATAGCCGTCATCATAGTTTATAAAGAAAAAATTCTTATTGACATGATCAACACACTTTCTCCAGGACAACTCTTTTGTATCTTCATACTCGGGAGTTCTTCCATAGTATTTCCTTACAAGTTTATCAACGTGTAGGTATTGAGGGTAATTTTCTGTTGAAGCATATGCTATCTTCCAATCATACATCATATTATATCCAACACACATTTGGTCAACAAAATCTGATTTTCCACTAGATGGAAACCCAGTTACAACCGTAAATTGCTTTGTATATGTTGAAAATATACCATCAAAACTTCTTAATCCAATTTTATAACCATTCTCAACCCCATTCTTATAAAAAGAATCTAAGTCAGAAGCCATGTCGTTAGCCCTTATGACATTTTCTATAGGGCATGGCACTGCATCATCTATAGTTTGCTTTAAGGCTTTTTTCCCATACTTAATTAAGTATTCGTTAGCGTCTTTGCAATCTTTAAAGTTTACTAAAAAACATTTATCTGAACCAAATCTTCTGATAAATTCCTTTTTACCATTTTCTCCAGCCTCGTCGGCGTCCAGTGCTAAGTATATTTTTTTCTTATCTTCAAAGTAAAAATAAAAATCAGTTAGGTAATCTAAATTGATTTGACCACTAGAATTAAAACCATTGGGAACACTTATTGTGTTTTTGATACCGCACTCATGATAAGACATTGCATCTATCTCTCCTTCTGTAATTACGCATTCATCTCTACTTATTATTGAATCAATATTGTAGAACGTTTTTTGCGCTCCCTTATACATTTTAAAATTCTTTTTTGAATCTCTATACTTAATATTTATTAACTTCCCTAAAACATAGTAATTAAAAAATATAGCATTTACTTTTGAGCCTACTTGTGGCATGTACTCAACGCCATTAGTAACCTTTAAATCTAACACTGTTTTTTCTGATATACCTCTTTTTACAAACCAATCTATAACATTGTTACTTGTTTTGTTTTGAACAACTTGCTGAGGTTTTACATACTCAATTGAATTGCTGTTTTTTTGTAATTTATAGGTATGAAGCTGTAATACTTCTCCGCAATGCTGACAAGTACCCAGTCCCCTTTTCCAATCTAACATTAAACACTCTTGTGTTTTCTTTTTTCTTGAAGAAGAACATACTGGGCATGTAGATTTCTTTTTATTAGTCGGTAATTTGTATTGATTAAATACATCTATTTCAAATTCTGTTTCCACCATAATTATAATATTGTAAAGTCAAACCCTTTCTGATCAAACTTATTTTTATCTATCTCCATTTCTTCTTTAGTCCCGCTTTTAATTGCTTGACCTTTCCATTTCCACCTGCAATCTCCATTACTTGTAGAAATTTTATTAGAGTTGTATCTCATCCAATTTACAAAATGACTTTTCAAATCTCTCATTGTAGATTTATTTTCATCAGTAATAGTAAGAACTTCTTCAAACTTATTTAGAGCAGAATCAATTTTAGATATAGATAAAGAAAAATGCATCGCAGTTGTTTCTTTCCACATAATATCTTTTTTACAACGCTCTATCATTGTTTTATTATTTTCTTTATTTCTTATGTTCTTAATTATCTCTGTCGTCTGCGTGTCATCTGCTTGTCGTCTGCGTGTCGCTTTCTTCTTCTTCTTTACTTCATCAACTTGGTAACTATCATAGTTTAAGACAGTTATCTTTGTGTACTTGTTTGTCGTCTGCGTGTCGATTTCCCCAGTTTTCATTAATCTTTTTAATGAGGTTCTGAGCTGTCTTACAGGTATACTTAGGTCATTGGAAAGTCTGGTTAAAGAGGTAATGTACTCTCCTCTTTTTACAGATTTTCCCATAAACCTACAGTTGTCGTAACAAGCGTTTAAAAGTAAATGTATGAATAAATGTTTGGTGTTGGCATCTTTATACCATTCCCAATCTAGAATCGACCTGTGAAGCTTTATAAATCCTTTCATTGTTCATTTTGTGTTGCAGAAAAATTAAATGCGATAATTCTTCCATGTTTTTGTTTTCGTAAATCTTTTCGATTAACAAATGAACTAACTCTAAGTATTCAATATTGTCTTCTCCAAAAACTCTGTCAATAATAGACTGAACTTGCTTATCTCTTACTTTAGAAGATTCGTTAATTAAACTTACTGCTTTGTATATTTTGTTTTCTAATTCTTTTATTTCCATTCTATAAGCCTTGTCAACATGCATATAGTCTTTCACATTTTTTACTGAATGTAATACTGTAGCATGATTGTGACTTTTTTTTCTACCCATAGCTTTTGAGAAATCTCCAATTTCCTGCAAACTAGCTCGGGTGTGTCTTGTAGCCATATAATGAAAAACTTGTCTTCTATCAGCATCTACTTGATATCTACTGTTAGGGAACATAGACATAACATGAACATCATAATGACTTGCTACAATGTCTGCTATTCTTTTTAATGTTTTAAAATTATCACTCATAACGTTGTTTTTAAATAGCCTTCCTACTCGCAAAAGCTTTCAGAAGGCTAGTTGTTAGTTAAAAGGGTAAATCACTGTCTAACGCACCTGTATTCGCGTCTGAAGACCCTGTCGTTGCAAAAGGCTGAGAGTTATTACCCTCATCTTCTTTAACGCCTTTTTTAATTGTTCCATCAGTCCATATCACAGACCCATTGCCTAGAAAATGTTTAGGAGCTTTACTATCTCTTTCTTCTTTTTCTTGTTGTACACTGATTGATACGTTTTTACCGTACTGAGAATCGTCATTTACTGAAATCAAAATAGGAATGTAATTATCCTTTTTACCTTTGATTACTTTGTTTGGATCAATTTTCTTTAGTTCAGAAGCTTTGATCGAAGCTGAAATTAAACTTGACATACTATTTATATTAAATTAAACTTGATTAAAAATATTATTCCTATGATGATGGCTATAATTTGTGCAAACTCATCACGATCTGCAATTTTATTAAATTTCCCCATACTTAGTAAAGTTTTTAAGGTCTGCCTCCTTGTTTACAAAGTATTTTAAAAATTGAGTTTCCGCTGCTTCAACTTTATAATATCCATTATCATAAGCTTCGTCAGAAGTTTCAAATATTCCAATAAGACCAGTTCCTTTTTCTATTACTAGAAATTTCATAGGTTTTTGAAATAGCTTTGAATATATAAACGCTTGGCTATCGTAATTATAGGATCTAGAGCTGTTACGAAAACTTTTTAGTTTAGAGCATGTTTTGATGTCGTAAACAAAATCATCTGTAATGATATCAGCTTTACCTTTCCAGGGAATGTCGTTATCTGTCATAAATCCAACAGACGGAACTTCAAACCGTATGTTTTTAGTGTTCAAAACCTCTTTAATATTATCATTTGATTTAAACACATCAACCATGTTAAGTATTTCGTCAGCCTCCTTTTGTAGTAAAATTATTTCTTTACCACTATCTAAAATCGCTTGTTTATAAATTTTAGTTGTACGAGTTGACGACTCAATAGACTCCATATTGTCGCTTTTACCAAACATAACCATCTCATGAAATGCAGACCCGTAGAGGAACGGCAATGATTGTGATTTAGGCTGATGAAAGTTATACGGATTATTTATTAATGCATCTATATCTGAGTTTGATAAATATTTTTGACCAAACTTGCCATAGTAGTGCTTATCGTCTTGTAGTTTTTTGATTACTTTTTCCATGACGCATCCTTTCTTTTAAAGTCCTCACTTTCATCTTCTCCGAAGACACCTAAGCTATAAAAACCTGTTAATTTAAGACACGCCCTTGACATAGCTCTCTTCTCTGCCATTTCCATGACATACCAAGTATTACAATTTCCGTCTCTATGCGTAGTCCCTTTTAATGCAGACCCAAAGGTTTCAATCTTAGTGTCTCCAACACTTGCTGTTGCTTTCACAACACAAAAGTTAGATTGGCATTCCACAACCTCGTAGTTGATGTCAATTTTTTCAGCTGCCTGGATTTTATCTACTCCAGATCTCGTGATAATAATGTAGTGTTGATGTTTAAAGACATCGTCTTTCGATAAACCGTACTTTAAGTACAGTTCTTTTAATCTCTCTGTTTTCATTGTATTAAATATTAAATTAAACTATTATATTAACAAATGTATGAATTAAATTGTTAATTCAAAACTTTTCTTAGCTGTTTTATGTCGCTAACACATCTTTTATAAAAGAATTTTTTTTCTTTTTCGTTGTTTTTTGCTATCGCAATATGAAACCTATGCCTATGACCTCCAAACCTTTCTTTTAGGTTTTTTATTTTTAATTTTAAGCAAAAGTCATCTATGTTTTTATACATAAGGCTTCTCATTTCGTTTGTTGATAGTGGTCTATAAATATTTGTTGTAGTATCATATATTTCAAAAACACCCTCTCTTTCACTGGCACATATATTTTTATAATAATATGCGTTGTTCTTAAAAAGCTTTTCTCCCTTTCCTTTTTTAATCTTGTGGAACAGATTCTCCTGTAGCTTGTTCGTACTCATATTTTAAGTGTTTTAGGTCTTTTACAGACATTATTTTTAATATTTCCTTGTCAATATACTGAATAAATTCCGCCCAACTATCCGTACACTCTATATGCATGTTTACATCATCCCAAAAACCCTCGGGGTTTTCCATATAGCGATACATTTGGTATGTCATATCTTTTTGCTCTACAACACCACCATCTTTGTATATATGAATACCTGCAAAATCATTTCCACACTCTTCAAACTCGTGTTGAACTTTTAATTTATATCTTCCCGATATCCTTTTGGTTAGCTCTAAAGGAGGGCTCCAAGCAGTATCACCACTAATAAATAAAGATGTGTCAGAGTCTCTATCTATGTCTAAATCCCACCACTTTGTACCATATTGATAATAAAAATCAAAATGCTGGTTTTCATATTCTCTTGGTTTTTTATTCAAGACAACGTCTCCAAATTCAGTAAAATATTTAGTTTGGTCGTACTTACTAAATTTATTTTCTAATATGTCTAAGGTTTTTTTATCTCCAGTAAAAGAAACCCAGTTGTAACAATTATTTGCCATGTTTTCTTAAAAATTTAAGTTTATTTAATTTTTCTTTTAACTCTTGATTTACAAAAGAAACATAATTTCTGTCCTCTAAATCAAGTTCATTACATTTTTCTAAAAAAGTGTCTAAAATATCAGTAGTATGGTCGCTTAATTCTACCAATTCTCGTAATTCTATTTGCAGTGCATCTACTTGATGCTGTAAAAAATCAATTCCCATTTTTTTCAAAGTTTTCAATAGTGTAATTAACTAAATCAATAATCTCTTTTGCTATATTTTTTGCGTTCACTGCACAAATATTTGCAATTTCTTTTTTATCTGTAATACCAAAACCTCTAGTTTCGCTGACAGATATTTCTCTTGATAACTTACCGATGGTCTGATAAGTTTTTTGAAAAACCTTATCATTATTAGGGTTATCTGATAAGTTTTTATGTAAAAAGTCTTTTGTTTTCATAATATAAATTTTAAAGTGTTGGTGCACATGAATATTCTTTTATCGTTGTAAATAATGCTCCTCCGTCATTACCCTCGTCGTCCATGCTTGGATATATCCAAAAACGAGTCTTGCCTTTTTGCATTAAGATGCATAACGGTGCCTTGTACCACATCATTTCATCTAATTCATCTTGAGGCATGTATTCAACCCGAACAATAGTTGCACCTACTAAATTTTTTTTCGCGGTGTTTGTCCAATAGTTTTTGATAGAACCCGCTTTTTCTACTTCTTTTTTAAAGTCTCCCATAATTTTAGTTTTTTTGATTTTACAATAATTTATTTAACAAATATAGCTTTTTTGTTGTTTATAACCTATTTTTTTTAACACTATTTTTGTTTTTTTTGTTAGTATTGAGCCCGTTTTGTTTTTTTATTTAGATCGTCGCATATATCTTGCGTCGCATTGTCCCATTGACCAGCACGTCGCATAGCACTACTTTATTAAAAAGTTATGATTGTGAACATTACATCACACCCTTTTAAATATTAATTTAATTACATCGTCTACAAATTTTTATTTGTTTTTTTTAAATATCAATCATAAGATGGGAACATATCTTCCCAACCGTCTATTGCATTATTATTATATCGCCTTTCTTTTTTTGGCTCATATTTGTCAATCCATATTGAGTATTGCTCATTAGGAAACGTATCTTCTAAATCTTTTAACAATTCGTTTGCTTGTTCTAAAGATAATTGAGTCGTGTGTTCTTCAGGCCAATTTGTTTCGTTCATTATTTTATACATTGTTATCATAATTTTTTTTTATTTAAAAAAAAGAAAAGGCGCACTATGCAGTGCACCTTATCTACATTAATCTATCGAGCAAGATAGAATTATTATTAGGAAGCATAAACCCCATAGTATGTATACTATGATACTGATTAATAAACTTTGAAGTTTATGCCATATACTATTATTTTTCATATATATGGTTTTAATCATTAGGACTTAAGTGATGTAATAAATCATCTATACTTTCTGTTTCATGAACTGTATAAGTTTCATCATCAACTGTTAATTTATGTGTGTTATTTCTACCCACTATACCGTTAATTAAACATTCTTCAACGTCTTGTGTATAGTAGTATTGGTTTTCAAAGTCACTATACATACATTCGTCTTCATGTGCATAACCATCCATATAATCTAAGTGACATAATTCATCACTACGTTTATAAACAATACTACCATTTAATAATTCAATTGCATCGTCTCTGTGATAGTAATAATCGTTCCAATCGCAGTAAAATACATCATCATTATGATAGTAACCAGAACTTACTGTTCCATACTCAACATATGTTACATCATCTTCATGATATCGATTTCCGTCAACGCACAACGTACCTCCATTTGGCCCACCATCTGTCGAGTCCAATATATATGTTTCATTATCAACGTCGTTTGATATAACTATTACTTTACCATTTATATTGTCAGCATATTTAAATGTGTCCATATAAGGATAATATTCATTACTGCTATTATCTAGAGTAATATCGTAAGTCTCTGAAACTATTTCTCCTGTACTTGTTACCCAATCTGTATCATTGCTATAACTTTGTTTTAATTTATGCATGTAACCATTATTCAAAGCCCATTTTTTGAATGCGCTGATGGTTATTTCATTACCATAAATTCTATCCATGAGTTTTGTACCACAGTCTGTTATCCATAACAATGCTCTACCAATAATACCATTATCATTAGCTGCAATTAACATCTTACATTTATCAGGGTTATTTACATATATGCCAAAGAAGTCTTCGCAACTACTATGACGCATACAAGAATTTTGAAGTGATTCTGTATTTTCATGTCTATTATACCTACTACCACTATAATAATATTCTATATCATTACCCTCTACTATTTTAAGGTCTGCATTAAAAGTATATGCAGATTTTAATGATTGCGATATATCTTGTATTATCTTATCAGGTATCGTAGGTAGGTTAGGTTTTGTAAATATATAACGTACAGCTTTACCATATTTCATTTGCTGTCTATTATCTTTACTCCAAACATTACCCTGTTCATCATTATTAACTAATATACTACGTTTTCCTTTTGGAAGACAAGTCATATTACCCTCTTTATTTACAGTAAAATTCCTGACACTATCCATATATGTGTTTGTATTACTATAATGTCTTAGTATACATTTCATCTTTTCTCGATGATTATCAATTGTTCTCCTTTCCATTGTATTATCAACAGTTACACTATAATTATTAACTATGTTTAATAATTTATCTCCAAGAGAACCTGATATCATAGCGTACTTTATACTCATTTGTCCAGGAAACATATTGAATTGAATTTTATTAATATCATATGCTTTTAATTTATAACTACCTAGATTTATATCATCATTCATTTGTTCTACTTTGAAATCTAATATAAATTGTATATTCGTATTTGATGTTGCAACAGTTATATATTTGTTATATTCTGATTTTTTTAGCATCGCGAATATTCTTAGCATTTTTATATTGCATTCATCCATACTCATATTTGTACCCTCTTGTAAATAAGAAGCTAAATTGAATAGAGTAGTTCTTTTATCATTTGCTATACATCTAGATAATTCATCTATGATTGTGAATATTCTATTTCTAGTATAATTTTCAGTAAAATTATAAAACAGCTTGTATTCAATGTAATCATCATTTATTACATTTCTGATTGCGTCAGTTATTATATGTCTAAGCATTGTTATTAGATTTAAGGTTAGTAATTATTTCATCATTTATATCATCATTTATTTCTAAACTTTCAGAATACAACTCTTGACCTGTTACATAATGTCCACATTGGTCGCACCAATATGCATCATCATATTCATCCCATATCATTTCACTGTTGTGACATTCTGTACAATCCTGTTTTACAACCATATACCCATCTCTAGTAGTTATATCTTCAGTATTCCATTTTGCTGTACCATGACCATTGTTGTCTGAAGCTTTAACATCTCCAATTTTTTTACCACCCCAAGCTTTACCGTAACCACCATAATAATCATATCCATAGTTATATCCATAATCATAGTATGTAACTCTAGAGTCTTTATCCATTGTGTATCTTGTATTTATTGTTCTTGTAAATATTTCCATACACATTCTTTTGATTTTTTCTACCTCTGATATGATTATGTATTCATTTTCAGTATGTGGTTCATAGTAACCACAAGACATGTTAGCTACTTGTACATCAGTATTAGTTGCAATTTCTTCAACATCTGTCATACCACCATTACATGTTATATATCTATAGTTATCCAATATGTCTTGAATATCATCAATAAACTTTTCATTACTGAGTTTTGTTCCAGATATATTAGTTACAAAATCTCCGTAACCACGTCTATCACATTCTAACACTATAGTACTATCATTGAAGAATGTAAAGTCAGCATTACCAGAGCCAACACAACCAACCTCCTCATCAAGAAAGAATACTGCTTTGAAGTTGTCGAATTTCCGTAAACAACATAGTGTTATATAAATTCCAACTTTATCATCTCCACCTATACCTATTCTGTGACAGTTAGTCGAGTCTATTGCAAACATTTTGTCTCCTGTTTGTACAATTCTGACATTGTCATTTATATCATGAACTGTATCTATATGACATACCATTGTAGGATACAATTCTGCATCTCCTTTGGTAACATATATATTGCCATACTTGTCTTTACTATAACCAAGACCATCTTTTTGAAGAGTTTTGGTTATAAACTTAGCCATTCTTTTTGTTTTATATGAGGTTGACTGTACTCTCATAACTGAAGCTAAAAAATTATTTTTCATCTTGCTCGATTTATTTAATTATTCCTACTCTGTGAGTTTTCGGATACCCTCTTTTATAATCTGATTTTTTTCTATCTCAACTAGCACGTTTTCTAGTGCTATTTTATAACCATAGTTAATACCCATTTGCATGAGTATTATGTCACATGAACCTTGATTAGATAAAGCGAAGCTTTCTAGATATTCATATTTTTTAGGTGTAGCTACAATACCTTTGTCAAGTTTTTCTATTTCTTGTTTGATATATGTCTTTAACATAATTATTTGGTTTTAATAAAATTAGTTACGTCAGTAATGAAATGGTCTGCAACCCTATCATTATCATTATATTTACAAATATGTTTGAACACAAGTGTACTATCCAGATGTTTTGCTAATTTTTGAATTATCCAATTATCAGTATAAATTATATCTACATTATTATTATCTTCATCTTTTATAGTCGTTACATCTGTACGATATTTATTACAATTTGATAACAATTTTTTTAGATATTTTTTTGTATCTGATTTACTCAAGTTTCTCAATAATGGTGTTACTGTAATATCATTTTTAAATTGTTCTACAGCAATTTTTTCTAATTTATCATAATGTTTTATATATGAATTTTCTCCATACAAACTATTATATAAATTTTTATAACCTTGATATTGTGTCGCTTTACCGTTAAGATAAAACGTAGCCTCAGTATCCGATATTTCAATGTCATATACATCTATATCATTAGTTATTTTGTAAATGTTTGCATTGATACTAAATTCTACAGAATTTAATTTATCAATCTTGATATCATACTTGTTATAATAATCGAAGTTGAGGTTTGTGTACTTTAATTTTGCTTTCATAATTTATCTATTTATAATCCATCCTTTATTTTTATTGATGGATTTGGTTGAACAATACGTTGTTGATTTGCATGCGTTTAGAATAACTAAAATCATTATCAATGCTAACTTTTTATAGTTAGCAAAGAATATATTTCTAATTCTTTTAATCATAAGATATGCATGACTATGCTTTTTTATCGCACCTGTAGTAATGATTGTGACATTATGCCCACAACGTTTAGTTACTGTGCGATTTACTTTTAATCCACTTGACAGAGTAATTGATTCTGTTTTCATAATTGTTAAAATTTAGTAGCGCGTGGAAGATTCGAACTTACCATCTCTAGGTTGAAAACCTATTGTCCTAGCCGTTAGACGAACGCGCCAAATTGCAGTAGTTATACTGCAAGTAATTCATCAACATGTGATTGTATGTCAACTGTGTTTTCTTCTGTGTATCGTTGTTGCAATACCCATTTTTCTACATCAGCCGTAGTTATACCATCTTCGGTCGCATTGATGTTTACATAAATCTTTGGAATGACACCCTCACTGATATAGTATTGGTCTTGAAGCATAATGTTTTGAGCAATTATTGCTTTGTCAGTCTCAATTTTGATTTCAAATTTTACAGGAATAGGTATTTCTAAGCTATTTAACACTGCAGGTTTTTCTTTACTTTTTGTTAATCCAAACATAATTTCTATTTATTTAATTAATAATTTATTTTATAAAAAATAGCACGAAGTGCTTTAAAAATCAGAGCTATACTAGGAAACTCTGATGTGTTTTTTTTTTCTACGAAGGGTACCTCGCCTCTTTTGGACGCAATCGAAACCTAGTTTTCTTTTATGAAAAATTCATTTAAATTAGCTCGAAGAGCAATAAAAAAAGGGGCGTAAGCCCCTTATCTTAGAATGATTTGTATTCAGGATTGTCAATTTCCCACTGTGTTAGTGAGTCAATTTCTTGAAATTCCATTTCGTCCCTAGTTATGTAGTCAAAGTTTTGAGCTATAATAGAGTCTAATGCTATCTTTTCTATAACCGTTTCAGAGTTGTTATCATTAGGCATAGTATCCTTTTTGATAGTCTTGATAGTATATCTTTCTTGAAAGTTTCTTATTAACCATGTCGGTATATGTACAATGTATCTTTCTTCTAGTTGATAGAATTCTTTAATTTTACCGTTGACTAGTCTAGATTTTATTGAATTATATATAGTCATTCCTGAATGTTTTTCTATAATCATTGATTCCGATACCTTACTCATTGGGAACTCTACCAATGATTGTGAATGATGTTCCCAACCAATCGTCTGCTTGTCAGATGATATTTTATTCTTGGTCAGTCCTGCAACATCTAGCACTGCACCGTGTACATTGACTGCACCTTTATTAGTCAGTAGTACCGATTCTTTGAAGTGGAACTTGTAGTATTTACCCGTATGTAGTAATACGTTTTGTAATCCACGTTCTTTGTTTGTGTATCGGAACTCTGTTTTTGTATTGGTGTTCCATGATGTTGGAACCCATTTGTCTTTGTAGATACGGGTTCCATCAAGAGATGTTACGTTGGTAAGGTACATTGCCTTACGAGATTTGCTACCGATGATTGATGCGATAACGGGTACTGAATTGTAGTTTGAATTTTTCATAATAGTTATTATTTAGATTTAAAATTGATTAATGATTGTGAAGCCTCGTCTTCAGTTAAGAAGTATCCACTTAGTCTTTCATAAGGAAAGTCTATGTATATGGGATTGAAATAATCCCCAACATTTTCAGGATAGGTTGTTCCGATGTAGTAACCAGCATTAGATTTAAGTACTTTGATTTTTGAATGTTTCATAATTAATATTTAGAATTAATGTGTGACGTGTCTCTCACGCACACTTACGTTTGAATTGCGCAGGGAAAGCGATGAGCTTTACCGTTTAGAATAAATTAGTCAAGTTCCGACTGTCTGATTGTGAGGAGGTACGACGATCAAACTGACGGAGCCCGTGGGTGGCTTCGAAGAGTGTTCCTCTTCGAGGACAGTGCTTTACTTATTTATTCGGCGCTTGATTTCACAAACGTGTGTGTGAGAGTCCTGAGTGCCAATTTGTTTTTATTCTAAAATGGAGCGGAAGCGCGAGCTTTGAGGAGGATACGACGAAAAAGGTTGTGGCGCACACGGAAATATTAACGCGTAAAAACATAATTAGGAGCCCTGATGAAGCGAGGAGGAACGACGATGCTGAGGAGGAGCGCAGCGGGTGGCGTGTGTGGAACGGAGTGGAGCACACCTTTCGGGAAAGGGCGAAGGCACGGTACTTTGATGCGGCACAACGAGGGCTACGGCGGTAGCTAGCGATGAAAAAATAAAATGATAGGGCGAAGCCCGTTCGAAAAGAGCGTTACCCGAGTCCTGATTAAAATGCAACTACCTAGAAGACCTAAAGGGCTTCGTGTTAACGCCGTCAATGGGTGGCAAACTAAAACATACAGCTAACATCAGATACATCAACGACTTACAATAACAATGTGTGGGTGTGTTATGTTTACCTATAACAGAGGGATAGGGTAGGCTATCGAATGATTGTGAAAGCCTAAGATATATATTCAAGAGAAGAGTTCGAGTGGTTAAGCTGATAAGCTTAAATAAAAGGACAGGGCGAAGCCCGTTCCGCTTCGATAAAATGATACCCCTCCCCTCCACAAAAGATACTGCCAAGTATTTTCTAGTAAACGCGAAACGAAGTGAGCGTGTAAGAATTACACGAAAGAAAAGAGTATAATTTCTGTAGTGTCCACACAAAAAGGTAAAAAAATAGCTGAGAGAAAAGGTAAAAAGGTACCCCCCCACCAACGTAAAAGTGATTTAATTAATGTGTGTTGTCTATAAAAAATATATGTTACCTAACACCTCTCTATTTGTGATCATCTTTTTTTGAGTGGCGCATTATTGGAAACAGGTATAACTATAAATATAGGTGTACAAGGCTTTACATTATTATGCCACATATATTATTTTTTGTATATTTGCATTATGATACCAAAAGAACAAAATAACGGTAATACGCAACTAAACAAAGAGAGAGAGTCTTTCAATGAGCGCGTAAATAGATTTAGTGTACTTGGCAAGACCAAGAAGGTACAATGGGATGCTTCCAGGAGACATCGTAATATTTAAAATAATGTGGACACAAAACAAAACATATGAACAAGCAAGTAACGGCTCTTTGCCAACAAATTATTGGACTCAAACAACGACGTGGGACGAAGATTTTAATCCAAAAACTACAGCAGAAAATTGATGAAATAAAGCGACACGCAAGTGACAAACAAGCGACACGCAAGACTAATTGATAATCAGTGTTTTAAGCTTCATATTGTAGGTAACTAAAAATAAATAGTCAAAAAGCGACACGCCTATATAAGAAGAAGAGAAGAAGAGAAGAATTTAATTAAACTAAATATATATACATGATAGAAAAAGAGATAGTTTTTGATGGCGAGGGTCGTAAAAAACTTAAAAAAGGGATTGACATCCTTGCTGAAGCTGTGTCTTCAACGCTAGGTGCTTCTGGTAAAACTGTTATAATAGAAGATGAGTACGGAAATCCACATATTACCAAAGATGGGGTTACTGTTGCTAATAGTATTATACTTTCAGATCCAATAGAAAACTTAGGTTGTAGTATTTTAAAACAAGCATCGCAAAAAACAGCAAGTGAAGCTGGAGACGGAACAACGACTTCATGTGTCCTGGCTCGTGCTATCATAAATAGGTGTTTTGACAATATAGATGATATCGAAAATGTAACTCAAGCAAAAGAAGGTATTGAGGCCGCTGCTAAAGACATAGTTAAACTACTGGAAAAAAGCAGTAAATCTGTAAATCAAAAAACATTACTTCAAGTCTCTACAATTTCAGCCAACGGGGATTCTTACATTGGTGAGCTAGTTTCAAATGCATATGAAGAGGTTGGTAAAGACGGAATAGTTAATATGGAAGATTCTTTATCTGGAATAGATCACACAGAGATAACTAATGGAACTCGAATTAAACGAGGGTATGGTACTCCGTTTAGCATTAATAATTTAAGGTCAAAGTCTGTTGAGTATCAAAATCCTTTAATTGTGATAAGCGACACAAAGATAGATATGCATGAAAGATTGCATTTTGCCTTTGAACAATCTATAAAACAAAAAAGACCGCTACTTATTGTTTCTGAACTAGACGACAGAGTTAAGCTTTTTGTGGCTCAAAACATAAATAAAAAGAATTTAACCTGTAATTTCATACATCCCGAAGGTGTAGGTATCAGTAAATTCGAATTATTAGAAGATTTATGTATGATGACTGGCGCGAGAATGATTTCTGAGCTTTCCGGAGACTCAAAAGAGAATATCGACAAAAGTTATCTTGGAACTTGTGCTAGTATGGTGTCTAATAGTAACGAAACTATCTTAGTTTTTGAAAAAGACGAAGAAAACACCAAGAAAAAAGAGGTTATTTCTTATTTAAAAGAAGAAATAGAAAAAACATCAAATAGAAACGTAAAATATCACCTAAAAGATAGATTATCGAAGCTTTCTGGTGGAGTTGCCACAATAAAATTAGCAGGAAATTCCGAAATAGAGCTAAAAGAGAAGAAGGACAGGGTGGATGACTCCATCCACGCAACTAAAGCAGCCTTAGAAGAGGGTGTAGTTGCTGGTGGAGGTGTTGCACTTCTTGACGTTCACGCAAAAATCGCCTCGAAACCTCATCGAAGCAGTTCTAGTTCTTTTAATATGGGGTATAAAATGATGGTTAACTCAATTCCTGACGTTTGGAATAAAATTATATCAAACTCTGGTCAAGAATTAACCGTAGAAGAGACTAAATTGATGCAAAACAGAAAACCAAAGCAAGGGTTTGATGTAAAAAACAAACAATTTGGGAATATGTTCACTTTTGGTATAGTCGATCCGTTAAAAGTGACAAAAAACGCTGTTTTAAACTCAGCATCTGTAGCTTCTACTATTTTAACCACATCTTGTGTAATTTCTAACAAAAGAATAGCAAAAAAATGAAAGCAGTAGGAAGTTACATCATAGTAAAAGACGAAGAAGTCATTCAGAAGAATGATTTAGGTCTAATAATAACAGAAGAGTCCGATAATAACATTAGATACATCATAGGGGAAGTTGTTAGTGTAGGCGCAGACGTTAAGGAGGTTGAAGTAGGTGGAAAAGTTTACTTTGATAAAATTGCTGGATCAAGTCTAAGGGTAAACGGAACAAAGCTAAAAGCCATAAGAGAGAGAGATGTGGTTGTTATTTTAGATAATGCTGATTCCATTATTTAATTACAACGCATATAGAATCATTATGGAGTCCTCTTTTGTCTTCAAGGGCAAGGATTACCTTTATTTCCCGAACGGGTGTAATTTCTACACCCTTTACCGAACAACTAGGAAAATAAACACATTTTCTGAACTAGAGTATATTGCTGAAAAGTTTATACACCTCAACCCAGAATTTGATATAGATAAAATGAAACTTCTTTTTGTAGGTCTATCTGATAGAGGGTCTGGACACATAATAAGAACTTATAGCCAAGACAGAGTTGAAAATATGATAGATAGAGTGTTTTCTAAAAGAAAACTTCCGTATTGCGCTAGAAAAAGAAAAATTATATTTAATCCATCTAAAATGATGGACAGAAAAACAAAAATGAAAATAGTTGGAGCTGTAATAGGGAGAAGAAACAGACCAAGCACTGATGATATAGATTCGGTTATAGAAGAGCTTTGGTTAGACAAGGATAAAATAACAATCAGTAAAGTTGCAAATAAATTAAATAAAACTCGACACCTGGTCAGGTGGTATTTCGATCAAGACAAGCTTGATCAGTTTAAGTCATTGAATCTTGAAATAAAGCAAGAAAACGACATGGCTAAAGCGATAGAGGCTATCGATATTTTAACCGAGGGTGGTGATAAACTGAAGATGAGAAGCTTAAAGAAAATTACGTCTATAAGAAATTACTCACTACTAAAAAAAGCAGTTATTCGTTATCAGAAGAAGATTTAGAATTCATTTTACTAATAACCCTTTTATATATTTTATCCATGTAGTTTTGATTCTTATATAAAGGATTTGATCTAGGGTCTTCTGATATAGGCTCTTCTTGTAGAAGTTTTTTATAAGTTAAGGAACATATTGTCTTGCCTTGATGAGTTAACTCGTATATCTTTGATCTTCCATATTTTTCTTTACCTGGTCTCCATTCTTTTATTAATCCCTTAGATATCATTTCATAAAATCTTTTTTTGTCCCAAGACATTGTATTGCCGTAATAATTAAAATCTTCTTTCTTAAAAATTGGCTGATCATAAAGATAAAGAAGCATGTCAAGCTCCATTAAAGATATTTCATATTTTCTTTTAATATAGTATCTTACTATCCTCCAGTACTTTAGAAAGTTATGTCCTCTCTGCCTAGGCTGTATCTTTGTTTGTTTAGTAGATTTCCTAGTATATAATTTAATTTTATTGTCTTTCATATATATGCTAAAATAATGAAATGTTATTTTATTTATCTTTGCTGTAAATATAAAACTAATTACTATGCCTTACGCTAAAAAGTCAGAAGCAAAAAAAATGCTTAAGAAAAAAAAGTCAAAAAAAACTAAGTCAAAAAAGAAAGTTTATGGCAAGTAAAAGAAAGAAAAAAAAGAAAGGGAATAAGATTTGTTCAGCGGGTATAGCGTGGGCAAAAAGAACTTTCGATACATATCCTTCAGCATATGCAAATATGGCTGCAAGTAAGTATTGTAAAGACCCAAATTATGCTAAAGGATCTAAAAAGAAATAATTATGCCAAAATCCCTAGCAAAGCCATCAGACAGAACAATAGTAACTAGTGCATCTGTTATAAACGTAAAGAACGAAAAAAGGAAAAGAAAGAGTCATGCTACATTTGACTCAGATAATAGAATCTCTAAGAAGGTAACTAATGGAGATGTTGTTAGGCGTAAGTCTGCAACACTTCAAGAAGATGGGTCTTTAGTAATTAGCGTTAACACTTCTAAAAAACCCGCAGGAAAAACAAGGATAGTAAGAAATAAGAAGAGAGCAGTTAGGAAATTAGATAGATTAAAGAGTAGATTTAATAAACAACAAGATCGTTTCATAGATAAAATAAGTTAATGGGAGAGTTGAAAAAATGGCGTGATGAAAAGTGGGTTCGTATTGGAACTGATGGTTCTATTAAAGGAGCTTGTGGTACTAGTAAGAATAAAAAGAATCCAGATAGATGCTTGCCATTAGCTAAAGCTAAAAGCATGTCTAAAGCTGAAAGAGCAAAGACTGCTAAGAAAAAGAAAAGAGCTGGTGCAAAAGGAAAAACAGTGGTTGCTAATACTAAAAAAGGAAGAGTAACTAAAAAATATACAAAAAGATAATTATGGCAAATATAAGCAGTTATACAAGTGATGCAACCATAGATCCATTAGATAAAGTAATTGGAACAGATGGTACTACAGGAGCCGACCAAGGCAAAACAAAAAACTTCACAGTCTCTTCTCTAACAACATATGTTTCAGCTCAAACACTAGCGCACCCAGTTATACTAACAGGGCTGATAGACGCTTCATCTGATTCTGATGCTGAAGACAACGGAGTTCCTGTTGGTGGAGTATATCAAAACAGTGGTCAATTATATATAAGAAACTCGTAATGGCAAAACCAAGAAAAGGAAAAGCAAAGGTAAAAGTAACTGCATCAGGAAAAAGGGTGAGTTACGGACAAGCGGGTAAAGCTAAAGGAGGCGGCCCAAGAGTAAAGCCAGGAACATCTAAAGGTGATAGCTATTGTGCTAGAAGCTTAGGGATAAAAAGACGTCTTTCAAAGAAAAAACAAAATGATCCAAACACACCAAACAACTTATCTCGTAAAAGATGGAAGTGTGTAGGAGCTAAATCAAGAAAATAAATTATGGGAAAATTTTTAGTAAAAGTGGGTTTAAAAATTCAAAAAATTTGGTGTGCTTTTCAATGTTGGTGGAACTGGTTGGTTTCGAAAGCAATGTTTAGAGTAGAAAGCTGCCCGAACAAGTTATGTACATGTAAAAAATAAAACTATGAAATCAAGAGGATTAGGTGATTCAATCGCTAAAGTAACAAAAGCCACAGGTATAAGGTCTGTCGTTGATGCAGCCGCTAAGAAAATGAATAAATCTTGCGGATGTCAAAGTAGACAAGAAAAATTAAACAAACTATTTCCATATAACAATGCCTCTAAGTAGAACAGCTAAATACTATAGAAAAAATCCTAAAGCCAGAATAAAGCACAGGAAAACTAGCGCGAAGGCTCAAAAGAAAAAAGATGCTGTTCGCAAAAGAGTGCAATGTAATTTGTTTAATAAAAAAAATAAAAATTCTAAAAAAGGAGATAAATTAGATTGCTCTCATAAAAAAGGAAAACTTGTATTGGAAAAACAAAAGACAAACAGAGGCCGAGGAGGTGGTAAGAAGAAGTAAAAACAAATAAATTAATAAAAACAAACAAATAGTAATGACCAATAAAATATCAGAAAGCACTGAGTTTACATTAGATTTAAAAACATTAGTAATTATAGTAAGCTTTGTTATAACCGCAGCAGGAATGTGGTTTGCTCTACAGGCAGATATACAGTTAGCTAAAGAGCTACCTGAGCCCGAGGTAAGTAGAACTGAATATGATTTAAAAGATCAATTGATAAGAGAAACTATAATGAACACTCAACAAAAGGTTGAACAAAATAGCGAAAAACTTGATAAAATAGACGAAAAGCTATATCAGATAATTAAAAGAAAGTAAGTAATGAAAAAAACAATCGTATTAATACTTATTCTATTTTCTACATCATTGTTTGCTCAGAAATATGTTTTATTGGAAATTAATTCAGAATGGAATTGGTCAAATAAAGCTAAAATAGACAGAATAAGAAATATACCTCATCAAATCGCTTATCTAGAAAATCAAACACCAACATTTAGAGAAAAGGTAAGATCAGTTCCCTTAGTTATATTGTATAAAGACGGAAGACCTATTATGCAATGGTCAGCTGATATAAGTTTTAAGTTAGTAATAAAAAAAGAAGAAGTACTAAAAGCTATAGCGAGAGAAGAAAAAAAATAAAATCTTAATAAATGAGAGATATAAATAAAATTATATTACACTGTTCAGCAACAAGAGAGGGTCAGGATATTTCAACAGAAACAATAAGAGGATGGCACGTTAATGAAAGAGGGTGGTCTGATATAGGTTATCATTATGTAATCTTGTTAGACGGAACCGTTGACAAAGCTAGACCAGTAGAAAGGCAAGGAGCTCATGTAAGAGGTCATAATAAAGGTAGTATTGGTATTTGCTATGTAGGTGGATGTGATGCAGATATGAACCCAAAAGACACTAGAACAGATCTTCAAAAAGATAGTCTAACTGAATTAATATCTTACTTGATGGATAGCTATGAAGATGCTACATTACATGGACATAACGAATTTTCTTCAAAAGCATGTCCATCGTTTGATGTAAAAGAAGAGTATAAAGAATTAATAGAGTGTTATGAGTAAGCCAAAGAAAAAATTTAAAGACACAAAAGTAGGTAGCTTCTTGCTTGGTAAATTACCAGGACTAATTGGAGATGTTTTACCTGATAAAGGAGCTTTAGGTGTTTTAAAAAACATTATTGATAAAGACCCAGATACAACACCAGAAGAAAAAGCTCAATTACATAGTGAGTTAGTTTCTATATATGAGCTTGAGGTTGCTGATAGAGACTCTGCTAGAAAAAGAGAAGTGGAGAAAGCTAAGTCAGGTGGATTTGACTTAATGTTTAATCTTACAGGAATAGTAGGGTTGTCGGCTTTTGCTTTTATTATTTACGCAATAGTATACTTGCAGATTCCAGAATCAAACAAAGAGGTTTGGATTCATCTTATAGGAATAAGTGAGGGTATTGTGCTTTCAATTTTTGGATATTTTTACGGAAGCGCCGTTAGAAAAAACAAAGAATAACAAGCTATAAAAATATTATCTTTGCATAAAAGATAAATTAATGGCGAGTATTAGCACTTATGCTATAGATCAGATTCTTTCTATTAGAGATAAAGTAATAGGAACTGACGTAGCAGGAATTACCACAAAAAATTATGAGTTAGGGGATATAATATCTTTTTTTAATAAAAAAGGATTAATAGAGTCTGGAGCTTCTTCATTTGAATATGATCAACTACCAGCTTCTTCATCTTCAAGGGTCGATGGTACTATAAGTTTTGATCCTCCAACATCATCTGTTGTTAATTTTTCTTCAATAAGCTCTCTTTTAATTACATCAAAAGACGCAGCAGGAACAGATCTAAGCTCTTACTATCCAAAACTAGTACAATCTAGAATTATAATACAAAAATCTGGAGATCCATCTAAATTTGGAATATTCAACGTAATAGGTTCTTCTAATAGTAATAAGTTTTCTAATATTACAGAATTATCTCTACAATACGTATTTGGAAACTCGAGTTTACAAAGTGAATCTAATTATTTAATATCTTTATTTCAGTATGATTACCTGTCGGGAAATGATAAGAGCTTTGTATTTACACAATCGACACCTTCGGCGTCTTGGAGTGTAAGCCATGGGTTAAATAAATTTCCATCAGTGACAATTGTTGATTCTACGGGGTCTAAAGTTATGACAGACGTGCAGTATATTGATAATAATAATTTAAGAGTTGTATTTGCGAATCCTTTTTCAGGGAAAGCGTATGTAAACTAAATAAATATGGCAGATATAAAGTTTTTAAATAACATTTCACTAGAAAATCTTCAGCTTAAAAACGCAAAGATTCAAGTTGTTTCAACTGATCCTGTTCTGGTAGGAGCTAGCTACGAAGGAAGAATAATATACAATTCCAACGACAACTCAATTAAGTTTCATAACGGATCAAATAGTGATTACTGGGTTAAGTTAGATGGCGCAAGGTTTTGGAATCTAGGTACGGCACCTAATTCTATATTCACAACTAAAATGGCTAGTATTGGCCAGGATGCTAATATTGTGAACTCGAAGCTTAACGTGTATAAGACTGAGGATATGACAGCATCAGTTCCTCATATAGCTACATTTAACGAGAGCTCTTCAAACCACTCAGCAAATCTATGGCCTAACCCAGGTGATAACTCTGCTGATATATATGGTAGTATTTCTAGAGGTACATTCACTGGCGCTGGCTCTGTTGATCAAATTAAAGGTGCTGAGCTAATAGGTAGGCATAGCGGATCGGGATCTGTAAACATTATTCAGGGTAGTCAAGCTGCATCTAGCTTAACCGGTTCAGGTAGTACTGAAATAATAGTAGCATCATATGCTAAAACATTTGTAGCAGGTACAGGTAGTAACAATATAGAAAATGCTATTGGTGCGTGGAACACAGTGGAGCTTAACGGATTAAATGACGTAGACTATATTTTCGGTACTTACTCTAATTTAGCTTTAACAAAAGGAGAGGTCAATGATGAGGCTATTGGTCATTACATAAACTTCCAGCAGGTAGCAGCAGATACTGAAATAAATAATTTATATTACATACATGCTAAAAATGATTCATTAAGTGTAACCGGTGAGAAGTTCTTTATAAAAGACGAGACCGGTATACCATCTCAGTTCAGTAATAAACTTGTTTTAAATGCATATGGCTCTGGTACATTTACAGGTACTGCCACACAAAGATTAGCTGTTGATACTAATGGTAATGTAATTGAGATACCTATAGGCTCAGGACCTGTTGATGGCTCTGGTACTGCAAACTACACCGCGCGTTGGACAGACTCAGACACCTTAAGTATTGGTGCTTTATACGATAATGGTACGCAGGTAGGTATAGGCACTAATAACCCAGATACTCCATTACACGTTGTAGGTAACGTGAAAATAGAAACAACAGGTTCAGTTGACAACCTACTTCTAACCTCCACAGACGCTACGCTAACAGGTGCTCCAGATATTTCTTTATTTGCAGACACAGCGGCGGCAGATGGTGATACTATAGGTAACATACAGTTTAGAGGTAGAAACGGGATGGTTCCTGGTTCAACAGCTCCTTTAACTTATGCTGCTTTTTATTCGCATATAATAGATAAAGATAACAATCAGTCCATACTAGCATTAACTGGTCACAAAGGAAATGGGTCAGGTGCTAATAAAACCGTAGCTAACTTTTCTGTTATAGGTACTAATAACTCAGGTGAGGGTGCGGTACTCATAAACCCTAGTAGTGGGTATACACCTAGTAGTTATAATTTAGAAGTCAACGGAGACTTTAAAGTAGTTGATGATGCTTATTTTGATAGCAATGTAGGTATTGGTACTACTAGTCCAGGGTACAAATTAGAAGTATCAGGTAACTCACTGGTTACAGGAACTCAATTCATAGGAGATACTTTTACAAAAATACAACAAGCTGGTGGTAATTTATTATTTTCAAATTTATCTTCTAGTGGAGGTATAGAATTTAGAACAAATAGCACCGAAAAAATGCGTATTCTTGCTAACGGTAACGTGGGTATCGGGACTACTAGTCCTGGTGAAAAACTTGAGGTTAACGGTAATATAAGACTTTCAGACGAAAGTGAGCTATACATACAAGGAGGTACTTCTTCAAGAAAAATTGTACGGTTAGATAATACTAACGATAAAGGATTAATTACATTAAATAGAGGTGATGAAACAAAAGTCTCTATTAGCTCTGATGTAACCACCCACGGTCATACTTACTTTAATGGACTTAATACTAACGTAGGTATTGGTACTACTAGTCCTAACGCTAAACTACATTTATCCGATAGTACTTCGGGAGGTAATCCTTCTTTTATATTACAAGATAACGCTAGATCTGGAGCTGCTGCTTTAAACTATATACTGCTAACAGATTCATTAAATGCTAATCAAGCTAAAATTGGGTACTTATCTGGATTAAACACAGATTTAACTTTACAAAATTTAGTTGGAAGTACAAGTTTAGTTTCTAGTGGTCAAATAAAAGTCACAGCAGGAACAAATACTATATTTGAAAACTCTGGAAGTGAAAGAATGCGTATCACCTCCTCAGGTAACGTTGGTATTGGAACGAGTAGTCCTAGTCAAAAACTTGATATTGTTGGTGGTAGTTTAAGAGTCAATAGCGAAACAGGTCGAGAAGCAACATTGACTGGATTTGAATTACGATTCTCAAGAAATTCTGTTAATTACATATACGCTACAGATTCAGCAGGTTCAATAAGAATAGTAACAGGAGGTAACGTTCAAGGTAGCGCTCCTACTGCTGATTTTAAGTCAAATAAAGATTCTATTTTTTACGGTAACGTAGGGATTGGAACGACTACTCCTAGTTCAAAGTTAGATGTTGCAGGAGACATAGCGTCTCAAGGCATATACGTAGATAGAACACACGAATTCGGGGGTATTTCTAATCCTTTTGCTAAATTAGGCCTTCATTATTTTTGGGGTGATAGCAATAACATTACTTTACAAAAAACAGGTAATAACAATAAATATACTTTTGCAACACAGACAGGCTACCTTCAAATTGAGAACTCATCAGGTGCTAAGTTGCAAATTAGATCATCTGATCAAAGTGTGAAAAGTGCTTCAGGAACATTTAATTTAGGGGTAACACAGCACGGCGCCGCTAATAATAATCAAGGTAATTACGTAAGCATTACGAACGGGGGTAACACTACAGGTTCTAGAGGAGTAATAAATGTTAATGGGGATTTAAAAATAAACGACTATTCTACATCATCTGCAATAGAAAAAATTAAATTAAAAAACGATGGGTCAGCTTATTTTACAGGCAACGTAGGTATCGGGACGACTAGTCCTAGTGAAAAGTTAGAGGTAGCTGGTCAGTATGGCAATACTACTTTAAGCGGTCATGTTGTAGGCTTTAATAGAGCATCGGCTAATTACTTGTGGGCAAAAACATCAGGAGGGGATTTACGTTTTACTGTTAACGGCAACGCAATAGGCTCGCCGTCTATGACCTTAAGTACCGCCGGTAATTTAGGGATCGGAACTACTAACCCTACAAAAAAGCTGCACGTCAACGGGGATGCTTTCTTTCAGAATACGGTATCTTTACCTGACAATGCTTACGTAGGTCTTGGATCAAGTTTTGATTTTCACTTGTCGCACAATGGGTCTAGTAGCTCTATAACAAACTCAACAGGTAATCTAAATA
>Ga0228631_1000230_pt1 | contig 34450 bp, 45 predicted proteins | sample 39DmetaG_FD_183049 | JGI IMG/M metagenome (GOLD analysis project Ga0228631, IMG submission 183049) | Seawater microbial communities from Monterey Bay, California, United States - 39D | ecosystem: Environmental > Aquatic > Marine > Coastal | place: USA: California | collected 2016-09-28
CGTCAACAGACACTAGGCAACTTAGGTTATCCCGGTCAGGCTTTGCAAACTGGCACTGGTACGCTAAGTGCTCTTCCGGGAGCCAAAGTAACGGTGCCGGGGCAACCCGGCTTGTTTGAGGCTTTGGGCACTATTGGAAGCCTTCCACGCTTTCCGGGGTTTGGTTAAATAAATGGAACTAACGCAAAGAGACTTACTGGCAAAGACACTGCAAGCCGAGGCTGGAAACCAAGGCTATAATGGCATGGTGGCTGTTGGTTCCGTAATTATGAACCGTCTTGCTGGTGGCAGTGATCTTGGCAAAGTAATTTTGCAGCCGGGTCATTTCTCTGCGTGGAACAGTACAACTGGTTATGCTGGCGGCGAACAAGGTCAAAACATGGACTTCACGCCAAGTTCCAAAGCGTATGAAGTTGCTGATGCTTTGCTTGCTGGTGAATATGAAGACCCGACAGGCGGTGCAACTCATTATTACAACCCGCAGCTTGCTGATCCTAATTGGGGCGCATCTGCTGGTGGTGATTGGCAAACCATCGGGTCGCACATTTTTGGAAAAGCAAACAAAGCTGGCCCGAAACCAATACCGAATAATGGGCAGATGAAGAAATCTTTAGAAGCCGAAATCTTTGGAGGAGCTTCAGCAATGGACGGACAACCTACGGGCCGAAATATGAACCAGCCTAGTGCTATTCAGATGCAGAAAATGCAACAACAGCAAGGATCGGGCGGTCTTATGGGATTTTTGCGCGATCCGCGAACCCGCGAAGCGTTTTTATCTTTGGGCAGATCAGGTATGACAGGCGGACTTCAGCAACGGGCTGCGGCTGATGTTAAGCTAATGCAAGAACAGGAATTGCTAAATCAAGAAAATCAAAAAAATACGCAAATAAAAAATAGAACAATAGAAGTTTTGTCTGAGAAGGCCAATGCTGGAGATCAAGTTGCGTCAAAAGTTTTAAGTGCTATTCAGTCTGGCGCTTTAGATGCTCAAACTGGAATGAAATTGTATTTTCAAGAATCTATGAAAGTTCCAAAAGACTCACGGACTAGTCAAATAAAAAATTATGAATATTGGATCAGCAAAGGAAAAACGCCAGAGGAAGCGGAGGCTATGGCAAAAACAGGCCAAAATATTAATATTGGCGGCGCTGCTAGTGCAGAAGATAAATTTTGGGAAGCAAGGTATAAAGCTCTCGGTGAAGAATTTGTTGACATACGAAAGAAATCTGGGCAAGCGGCAGCTAATAGCATAACAATACAAGCTCTCAAACAGCTTTATCAAGTTTCTCCTAACGGGCCAATCACTGGTCGTTTCCTTGGATTGTTCCCAGAAGCGACAGACGTTAGCGCAGCAATTGATTCTCTTAGAACACAACTTGCTCCACAACTTCGCGTTGAAGGTTCTGGTTCAACTTCTGATATTGAATATGCGGGGATGCTTCAAAGTCTTGGTAGTTTGAAAAACTCACCACAAGCAAACGCGGCGCTGTTAGACTTATACTTAGTCAAAAACGATCTCTTATTAAAAAAAGCTGAGATTGCTACAAGAGTTGGTATGCCAGAAGATCAAGGCGGTTTATCTATAAGTCAAGCTGACACGGCTATGCTAGAACTTGATAGAGATATGTGGGACGAAAATTCTATGATAGCCAGCATTAAAGATTTAATCCTAAACGCGGGTGGCTCTGTTGCTGAAGGTGGCGGAAAGACTGTCACGACAAGTGGCGGTTTGACTGTTAATTTTGGTGACGAATCGGAAGAGGTCAACTAATGGCTGGCAGAACAGACATAGCAGTTCGAGGTGACAAAATACTTATTGATGGTGTCCCACCGATTACAATTCAAGATATGGAAAAATGGAATTCTATGTCTTTAATTGAAAAAAGTGATGCAGTTCAAGAAATATTTAACACAGTAAAGCCAAGGCGCGTTGGTCGTGCGGCTCTGCAAGGTGCAACATTTGGTTTTTCAGATGAAGCTATTGCAGCGGCGTCAAATCCTCGTGCCGCCGTGAGTGCCGCGATAAGTGGTGAAACTGATGCGTCTGCTCCATATTACGAAGCATTAAAAGCGGAGCGGCAAAAATTATCTCAATTTCGTGAGCAGTACCCAGTTGGCGCTGCACTTTCTGAGTTGTCTGGGGCTGCTGTTCCAGCGGTAGCTGCTACCCTTTTTTCTGGTGGGACTGCGGCTCCCGCTACTGGAACTAGAATGGCTCAGGCGCTTAAGAGCGGGGGTCAGGCCGCAAAGGTCGGTGCGGTAGAAGGTGGTTTATATGGGTTTGGTACTGGCGAAGGCGGTATTCAGGACAGATTAACAAGTTCCGCTTCTGGCGCAGCGTTAGGAGCAGTTTTTTCACCATTAGCTCAGGCGGCAACATATCCAATCGCAGTGTCAGCGAATGCTTTAATAAATACAGCAAAAACTGTATTTGGAGGGCGTGGCGGTAAGGCCGTTGAGGCCGAGCTTCAAAGATTAGCCGAAGGAACGGGCGATAGTGTTGACGTTATCGCTCAGAAAGTTGCTGACGGTGAAATTATGGCTGAAAATGAAACTTTGCGCATGACTGTTCGCAGCTTGATGGCTAAAGGTGGTCAAGGCGAGACAATGGTGCGAAGTGTGTTTGATCCTAAGACAGGCCGTCCTCAACAGACGCGATCTGAAGCTATGGCCGAAATTGAAAGCTATTTGGCCCGTGACCCAGAATTTGCTGGTCAAAATCCCAAAAGAATTCAACAAAATTTTGACGTTGAAGTTAAGAAAGCGGAAAATGATGCGTATTCACAAGTTCCGGGTTTTAAATCACCAGCAAATTTAGATGTGGCACAAACAATAGAAAACGCGGCAAATCAATATTCTGAAATTGCGAACGAATTAAACACATTTATCACCGGAACATCTAAGGGAACAAAATTAATAGAAAAGGTAGATGGTAATTGGACACTTCTTCGCGCACCAACACTTGAAGAAGGTGAAGCAGCCCGTAGATATTTTAGAGAAAAATCAAGAGATACATTTGGCAAGCCAGTTAGCCGACTTTATTCAGATGTTCGCAATGAGCTTGAGTCACTCCTTAATAAAGAGTCTGAGACTTTAGCGCGTGTTCGCAAAGATGCTGCAAAGGTTCGAAATGCCCGTGACTCTTATAAATATGGTTTAAACATATTAAACAGATCATCTGACGATGTTGATTTATTTTTGGCAGATATTATTGATGATGAGGCAGCAATGAAGTCTTTGCGTGCTGGTAGCTTGGCACATATTCGTCAAAAAATAGAGCAAGCTGGCGGCACAAATTTAATGAATAAATTGCAAGATGAATCAACAAGAGAAGGTAAGGTTTTTAGAGCAATTTTTCCAAAAGAACAATTTGACGAAACCCTTGCATCAATAGAACGAGCAGCTAGGTCGCAATCTGCGATGGGTGATATAATTAAAGGCCCAACAACCGCATTGGCGCAAGAAGCAAGCAAGAGAACTGGCTCAGAAATTAACTTGGAAGATTTAACAAACATTACAAACCCAATGACTGCTATTCGGGTTGGTAATAAAATTGCAGCGCAATTAGACGAAGGCTTAACGGAAAAGCAAAGAGTTAAAGTTTTAGAAGTTTTGCTTTCTGAAAATCCCGATGTTGTTCGCAGGGCGCTCTTAGATGATCGTGGTATGCGGGCGTTTAAGGAAGGCGTTTCGAAAACTGCTTCTGCAATACGCGAAGGTTTGCGCCGTGCCGCTACACAGCAAGGTGTCCAGCGAGTGAATGAACCATTGCAAGGAATGTTTGGCTCAAAGCCATAGGAGAAATAAATGCGTATCGAACCAATGGATAAAGACACGGTTGAAGGCATCGTCCAAAAGGCGGTGCAAGATGCTGTTGATTTTATCGAGAGCGAAATCTCTGAGCCAAGGGTCAGGGCGCAGCGTTACTTTGATGGCAAGGTGGATATTGGGCATGAGCAGGGCCGATCAAAGGTCGTTGCCACAAAGTGCCGTGATGTTGTTCGTGCAATAAAACCATCTATTCAGCGCGTCTTTCTTAGCACAGAAAACCCGGTTGAGTTTGTGCCTCGTATGCCAGAGGACGTTGCTATTGCGGAGCAAATGACGAAATACGCTAACTATAAGTTTCAGCAGAACAACGGCTATCGTATGCTCAACGATGTGTTCCAAGACGCTATGGTTAAGAACTGCGGCATTGCCAAGGTAATGTATGAGGACAAAACCGAAAGCGAGACATTCACATATACTGGCTTGAACGAAGATGAATTTATGTTCTTGGCAGAAGATGATGACGTTGAAGTTTTAGAGCAAACCATCACGCAAGAAATCGAAATTGACGAAATGGGCGTTGAGATTGAACGTCCTGTTTATGACGTTAAAATTAGCCGCACAACTTACGATGGCGATATTCTTATAACATCCGTTCCACCGGAAGAGTTTTTTGTGGATCGGAATGCTCGAAGCATAGACGATTTTTTCGTGGCGGGGCATCGCACCGACATGACCATTGGCGACTTGCTTGCTATGGGTTACGAGGAAGATGAAATCCAAGGTTTAACTGGCACTATTTCAACTATGGAGTCTGAAGCTGAGTATGAGCGCCGTGGTTATACCGTTGATGAAGATGATGACGAAAGTGCCGACCCAACTTCTAAAAAAGTAGTTGTTACAGAAGCCTATATGAAGATTGACGCAGATGGTGTCGGCGTTCCGCAACTTTATCGTTTTGTATTGGCTGGCGCTGGTTACAAAATGCTTTCATATGATAAGGCAGATGAAGTTCCGTTTGCTGTGTTTGAAGTAGACCCAGAACCACACGCATTTTTTGGTAGATCGCTGGTTCAGTTGGTTCAGGACGATCAGGATGCGGCAACGGCAATGCTTCGCGGCGTTTTGGATAACGTAGCACTGACAAACAATCCGGGCCTTGAAGTTGTCGACGGCCAAGTTTCAATAGACGATCTTTTAAATAACGAGATCGGTCGAATTGTTAGGGTAAAGTCACCCGGCGCTATTCGTGAGCAAGTTGTTCCATTTACTGCGGGCTCTACTCTGCCCGCGCTGCAATATTTTGATATGCTGGTTGATAACAAGACAGGCGTTTCTAAGGCCGCACAGGGGCTTGATCCAGATGTATTGCAGTCAGCCACCGCGACAGCTGTTGCAGCCACCATGGAGGGCGCTGCGGGGCAGTCAGAGGTTATGGCGCGTAACTTAGCTGAAGGCGGTATGCGTCAACTGTTTAGATTGATTGCTTCGGCAATAATTAAAAACTCAGACAAAGAAGAAATTATCCGTCTGAATAATCAGTTCGTCGCCGTCGATCCGCGCGTATGGAACGCCGACATGGATATTGTAGTTAATGTCGGGTTGGGTACTGGCCGCGAAAATGAAAAAGCTGCGGTGCTGCGCGAGACCGTTCAGATGCAGATGAGCATTTGGCAGCAATACGGTCCGAATAATGGCATGGTCACGATGACTAATATTCGCAACACTCTTGGCGATATGTTGTCTGCGGTTGGTCTTAAAAATTCAGACCGTTACTACCAGCCAGTTACGCCAGAAAGCGAACAGCAGCTAATTGCTCAAAAGCAGCAAGAGGCAATGATGGCGCAACAACAACAGCAGCAAGGTGGCGCTCCAGCATCTGATCCAAACCAAGCGTTTTTAATGGCAGAGCAAATGAAAGCGCAAAGCAAAGTTCAAGTCGATATGGCGAAGTTGCAATTGGATGCACAAAAAGCATCTGCCGATCAGCAATTTAAAATGCACGAACTTGCTATGAAGGACGATTTGAAGCGTGATGAGATGGTTCAAGACCTTGCCGTTGAAGTCGCGAAGATTTTGGGCCAGTATAACGCAACTGTGAATGTTGCTTCTGTCAAAGCAGAACAGGACGCGACACGCGCACACAACGAACAAATGATGGGCGGTTATGGATTACAAGGTTAGGGCAGCACGATCTCGGTCGTTAATGCAAAACGAACATTTCCAGCTAATCATGAAGGATTTGCGAGACCAGCAACTTGAGGGTTTTGCGAATAGTAGCGCCGACGAAGTGGAAAAACGTGAAGACGCTCACGCCATTTTGAGAGCATTAAACCAGATTGAGTATATTCTCCAAGCGGACGTAAACGCTGAGATGCTCATAGAAAAGAAGGGTAAGCACCGCAATGCCGACTGATCCTAACGATGGAAGCATAGCTTCTGTAACTGAAATGCTGATGGAAACCCCGCAGCAAGATAATTCAAGCGAGGCTGTTGAGGCTTCCGAGGAGGTAACTGAGGGCGCTCAGACTGAACCGGAAGAGGTAATGGCTGAGAGCGAGGATGACACTAGCTACGATAGTGATGATGAGGTTGTAGAGCCTGATTATGAAAATGTAGATGAGGATGAATACACCGACGAGCCAGCCGCTCCTGTGGAGCTTTCTGACGATCTTGAACTTGAAATAAAGTCAGATGGTCAACTAAAGAAAGTGACCCTGCAAGAGCTAAAGCGTGGCTACGCTGGGCAAGATTACGTCCAAAAGGGTATGGAACAGAATGCTAATTCTCGTAAAGAGTTGGAGCAACTGAACCAAACCATGCAACAAGAACGTGAACAGTTTTTGCAACGCATTAACCAACTCGAAAATGGTGAACTTTCACAAATGCCTCAGAAGCCACCAAAGGAGCTGCAAAACAGCGACCCTTTAGGCTATTTGGAGCAAATGGAAGAATACCGCGAAAATGCTGCAAAATTTGAAAGCCTTAAACAAGAGGCTGAACAAGTTAGGCAGCAGCAACAGGCACAACAGGCGCAAGCCAATAATGCCTATATTGCTCAACAAGCTGAAATTCTGAAACAAGAAATTCCAGAGCTGCGCGATCCAGAAAAGGGCAAAAAACTCTTATCTGATATTCACGCAACGGCCACTGGTTATTATGGCGTTCCAGAAGAAATCGTTAGCTCGTTGACACACGGATGGGAATTCAAAATCATGCGTGACGCGGTAGCTTATCAGAAGCTCAAGGGAACAAAGGACAAGGTCGCAGAAAAGTCAAAAACTGCGCGTCCTATGGTTAAACCGGGGGCAAAGCGAACAGAGGATGGTCAAGCGAAACGGCGACAACAAGTGCGTTCTCGGATGAAGAAAAGCGGTGACATAAAAAGTGTCACTTCGTTCTTATTGTCATAGCGAAAGGAAAACACAATGGGTGTTCTAGCTAATACAAACGAAACATATGACGTCACAACTATCCGCGAGGATATTCAAGATGCTTTGATTTCGATCACGCCAACTGAGACAATTTTCATGTCTACAATTGGCACACGCAACGTCGAAAACACTTACTATGAGTGGGGCGAAGTTGATCTTGCGGCAGTCGCAACTGACAACCGCGTAATTGAAGGCGAGTCTGCTCCCGGTAACGACTCACCAACCAATGCGGTTCGCAAAGGGAACTACACACAGATTTCAGATAAAGTTGTCGATGTGTCTTCTACTGCAAACCAAGTCAACGGTGTTGGCGATGCGCAAACAGTTGCAGAGCAAGTTGCTTACAAACTGAAGGAACTGAAACGCGATATGGAAGCCATGTTGCTTTCTAATACTGCCGCGTCTGCTGGTTCTTCTGGTACAGCCCGTGCAACCGCTGGTTTGCCAGCCTTTATCACCACAAACACTGCGTTTGGTACTGGTGGTTCTGCTGGTACAACATCCGGTACAGGTGAAGCTGGCTTCCCTAACGCCGCTGCAACAGATGGCACAAAGCGCGATCTGACAGAGGATATTCTGAAAACTGTTATCGCATCTTGCTGGGATAATGGTGCAGAACCTTCTGTTGTTCTGTGTGGTTCTTTCAACAAGCAAAAAATGTCTGCCTTTACAGGTAACGCTACGCGCTACAAAGAAGCGGAAGACAGCAAGTTGAACGCTGCAATCGACGTTTATGTGTCCGATTTTGGTGAATTGCAAATTGTACCATCGCGTCACATTCGTCCTCGTGATGTGTTCGTACTTGACCCAAGCTATGCTTCGGTTGCTTACTTGCAGACTGCAAAGCAAGAGCCATTAGCGAAAACAGGCCACTCTGAGCGTCGACTTATCTCGGTCGAATATGGCCTTCAGGTTGGTTCGCAAAAAGCTCACGGCTTTATTGCTGACTGCTCCACTTCTTAATTCGATTGGGGGCTGTAATGGCCCCCTTTCCCCTTTTGGAGTTTTAAAATGCCTAAAGTAAAAATCACGACAGATAAAACATGGGTTGGTGGCTCTCGCGCGATAGAAAGTCAAACTTATGAAGTCACCTCAGAAGAGGCGAAAGTTTTAATTGCAAACGGCTTTGCAGAAGCTGTGGAAGTTAAGCGCGCACGGAATAAAAAAGGTCAGTTGAAGTCGGATGATCCCAGCACTCCTGATGTAAATGAAGCATGGGTTGGCGGTAAAAAGCCAAAAAAGAAAAAATGATAGAACAATTGCAAACAAAAATTAAGGAAGAGGATAACAAGGTTGTTATCTCACGCACACAAGATGTGCAGTCGATCCTTGATTATAACAAAGAAAAACAAATTGCTGGAACGGTTGCGCGTAGTGATATGCGCCATGTGGGCCAAATCCCGTTTGTTGTTGTCGAAACATGGATGTCCGAGTCTGGTTTAAAACTAGGGTCGAAAGAGTTTGCAGAATATGTTAAGAAGAAACTGTTGAGCGGTGATTACGCGAAACTACTGGTTCACGGCTACTGAGGGCGTAAATATGAATACTAGAAACACAGTTGCATCTGCGCATGACCGGATTGATGTCATTGAGCCGCGTATCACAAAGCTAGAAACCACTGTTCATTTGCAGTTCAAAGAGGTGTTTGCTCGAGTAAAGCGCCTAGAAGCAATTTTAATTGCTACTGCCGGAACTACCATCGCAATGCTTTTTGCAGTGCTTACCAAGATGGGCTGATGATCTGTGTTCTTGCCTTTGTGTCATTCAACCATGCTTGGACGCAGGGCGGGAACCAGCTGTTTCAATACTGCTACTATGATTGTGGTCTTCAAAAGAATGGCTTGTGGTACGATAAGGTTTACCGTGTCAGCTATCTCTTCGTTTGCCCATCGAGGTTCGTTGAAACATGATTGAAGTTTTAGCTCTCGCGAGTGCGGTTAGCACAATATCTGGAAGCATTAGCTCTGCGGTGCAGGCTGGGAAAGACGTTGGTTCAATACTCCCTCAGTTTGGCAAACTGGCAAAGCTGGAAGCTGATATAAACTTAGCAGAAAAGGGCCGACATAAAGGCCCGCTGGGTAGGCTTACCTCTACGGAGGAAGAGGGCTTTGCAATTGCAAACGCAAAAATGAAGCATAAAGAGGCTATGGATACTCTGCGATCTCATTGCCGCTTGTATGGGCCTCCCGGCATGTGGGAGTCAGTTCAACGCGAAATGGGCGCAGCCAGAGCGAGACAAAAGAAAGCTCTTGAGGAGCAGGCGGCAAAACGCGACCGCATATTTTACTTTATTACTGTTGCTGTTGCATTCGCCGTGTTCGCTATTGGTAGCGGCGGGTTGTTATGGTTCGCAGCGTTTCTAGCGGATGAGGCTCGGTGATGTGGCTGTTGCTCTGGTTCCAGCTTGAAACTAACGTCAACCACTTTGAGGTGGGCCAGTACAGCAGCGAAAAGGATTGTACTGATGAGCTGCGCCGAGCATCTATTTTGGTAACAAAGAACAACGAATATCTACAATGCTTCAAGGTAAATCTATGAAAGACGCAGAGATCATACGTCTGTTCGATCAGAATGTTGAGCTTGTAATTCAAGGCTTGGCTGCGCGGTCGGGTCGAGATTTTTCTGAAGTTTTAGCACTTTTGCGAGATAGAGGAATAAAATATGCCAAATGAATTTGATCTAAACGGTAATGGAGAGATTGATCCGATAGAGCATGAGATCATGTTGGAAGACCGCCGCCGCCGCATGGAGGACTCAGACGCTAAGAGAGACGCACAGAGGCGCATGACATGGTTTTCCTTATCAGGGATGGTTTTATACCCTTTCGTCATTCTAGCGGCCTCTCTGTGGGGCTTAGAGACCGCTGCAAGTTTATTGGCTGACATAGCGGCGGTTTATGTTATCGGGGCGTCTGGTATCGCTGCTGCTTATTTTGGTTTTAACGCAATGGAGAGTAAAAATGCTTCAAGCACTGATAGGGCCAGTAGCTGAGTTAGCTGGCGGCTGGCTTAAAGGTAAAGCAAGCGCACAGGCTGCGTCAGCAAATCTAAAGTTGGTTGAGGCGGAAGCCAAGGCAACCATAATGAAGTCGGCTGCTACCTCTGAAGCGGATTGGGAAAAGATTATGGCCCAAGGTACGCAAAACAGCTGGAAGGACGAGTATTTAGTTCTGCTTTTCTCCATTCCCTTGATACTGAGCTTCCTGCCTTTTGATTGGGCCAAGCAAGCGGTCACGGACGGTTTCGCTGCATTGGATACAATGCCTGATTGGTACAGCTACACTTTAGGGGTAATCGTTGCGAGTAGCTTCGCCGTGCGATCAGCAACTAAATTTTTCGGAGGAAAAAAATCATGAGCGATGCAATGCGTGAACTGCAATCCAAATGCGGCGTTGCGGCCGATGGTCAATTTGGCCCGAATACTGCCAGAGCGATTGCTAAGTTTTATCAACTATCGCCTGAAGCCGCGTCACATTTTTTGGGACAGTGCCACCATGAGAGCGGTGGGTTTAGACGTAAGCCAGAAGAAAACCTAAACTATTCCGCAAAAGGTTTGCGATCAACCTTTGGACGTTATTTCAAAACCGACGAACAGGCGGAAGAATATGCCCGTAATCCTCAAAAAATTGCGAATTATGTATATATGGACGAGAACCGAAAATACCCGCTTGGCAATACGAAAGACAATGACGGGTGGTTATTTCGCGGGCGAGGGTTCATCCAATGCACCGGGCGCTTTAATTACAGAGCATTTGCAAGCGAAATGCGTTTGCCAGATGTGATGGACAATCCAGATTTAGTTGCAACCGAATACGCTATGGAGAGTGCTATTTGGTATTTCGACAAAAACAACATTTGGGTTCATTGTAAACACGTTACCGATGACACTATTAAAACCGTGACGAAGGCTGTAAATGGCGGAACGCACGGTTTGGAAGATCGTATGAAACAGACTTACAAAATTCACAAATGGCTTGTGTCAGATTAACTTGGATTGTATAAATCTCTAGTGGGTGGCTATCATCACAACATAAATTGCCCTTTTCCAATCGGGGCGGTTGTTTACCTCGGTGACGTTGCTACCAAAAAGCGCCAACTTTTAAATATCAACGGCCACCCACACGACTTCAAAATATTATAGCGACTAGCGCCATTAGGCTAACGCCGCTGATGAAGCCAATAATAGCTCCGATCAGGCCGGCTGCGTTAATCATGCGTTCCATTTCCTTTTCATCCATTACGTTTTATCTCCAAACACTTTGCGAAACGCATCGTCCAAAATCTTTTCAATATCTCCTTTAGTCATGAGTGCGCTCCTTCGGTGTTTGATTGGGCAAGTAATACAACCAGTAATCTGGTTTGTTTTTTTGATATTCCAATCGGTATTTTTTCAACCTACCCATTTGCACAAGGCCATTCATCAATCCGCTAATAACAGAAGCATTCATGCCCATGTTATCGTCGCCCATCATGTTTTTAAGTTCTGGCACCGTGTAGTCTTTGCCGATTTCAAAGAAGCTAATAATGTGGTGCCTGCGATCTTCGGATATTTTAAGCAATCGAGCTTTTTCTTTTTGCATTTGCTGTTTGTTGGGTGTTTTTATTTGCATCGGAAGCTCTGGGCGCTTTCCCATCTTTGCCATTTCAATCTCAAACTCTAAAACATTCCAAGCATAAGCAATTTCTTTAATTACCTCTGGTCGCGTTTCTTTTTGAATTGCGGCTATTGCGAGTTCTTTTCGATGTTTCTTTTTATCAACTGCCCAAGCGCGAGGATTTCTTCTAATTGCTGCGTCAAGTTTTGTCTGCTTTGTTTTTTGGACTTCTCTATCATCAACTTTAGCAGTCTCTGCTGTCTTGCACACGCAACCGTCAACTCCGCATTTGTCACAAGTCTTATCCTTTACAGTTTTAAATTTTATTCCAAACCGCCTTGCGTTGCGGCTGATTGTTGCTGGGGAAACATTTAATACATCTGCCGTTTGGTTTTGATCTAAACCATTTTCGGCGCATCTTATCATGATCCCAATATCGCTTTCTTTGAGCTTTACGTTCATTTTAATAACCCCGCTCGGCAAAGTCTTCATCTATGTATTCGATCAGGTTGCAGTTATATAGCTCAAGGATTTTATCACTAAGGCGTTTAGAAACTGGCTTGGTTTTGCCGGGTTTGCAAATGCTTGTGATTTCTATTTCTACCTCGCCGGGATCATCTGCCCAGCGTATGCCTTTTTCGGCTTCGTAATAAACTTCAATGTCTAACTCGATGCCCTTAACTTCTACTGCGGTTTTTATTGAGTAATAATTCATGATCTGCTCCTGTTATCTTATACGCACTTTTGTATTGCGCTATTTACAATGTTGCAAGCGTTTATTTACAGAAACAGAACCAATGCAAATAAACCCGTGATGAATAAAACTTCTCCAACAATTTCCCAATCCATAACCATTACTCCTTTTCTTTGATTAAGCTGTAGCTGGCAATTTTAGCGCCGCTGTTAGTTGTGATAATTTCAGTGTGAATATCGTGGCCTTCATCCCGCAGGTTTTTAATGCGCGCCGCGAGTCTAAACGATCCGATATATTGCAGGGCGTCGATTGCGGTTATTGGCTGCGTTCTCATGTATTGCAGAATTTGTTTTGTCTGGGTTTCCATTTTACTTTCCTTTTACAACTGGATTTTTTTCAAGTTTGGTGGGGAGCCGGAGCTCCCCGTGTTGCGTTAAACAATGGCGCACGGCTTGTGCAGCTCACCATTGTGCATCACGCGGCGGATCGCGGCGGAGGCGTTACCCATTGACTTCACCCATGCGTGGGCAAGGTCGCCAGCGTGACCGAGGTCGTCAGCGTCAAGCTCAACGAAACGATCAGCAACATTCATGTCGCTGGATGTTTCAACATGGACAACAAACGCTGGCTTGCGTTCGGCCATGCGACCTTGAGCGGCCTCTAATGAAAGCAAGAAAGAAAGAGAATGTGCCATGGGAACCTCCATATCGGCGTGCGTTGGCGGAATTGCCTCGGCTATATCATTATATGTATATTACGTTTTACACTATTGCAAGAGGGATTTACAACTTTTTTTAAAAAAACTATCAATGCGCCATGTATCGTGTTGAAATTGAGGTAGAGGGACAACCCCAAGGCAAGGCCAGACCGCGCATGAGCCGATTTGGTCACGTTTACACGCCTCAGAAGACTAGAGAGTATGAAAAGCGCATAAAGGCCGCTGCGTGGGCCGCTATGCAACGAGAACGGCTAGAAGCAACCAACAGGCCAGTTCATATAGATATGGTTGCTTTTATGGACATTCCGAAAAGCTGGTCGAATACTAAAAAGATCGCCGCTGAGTTTGACGCATTTCGGCACACCACAAAGCCAGACTTAGACAACATATTGAAAGCCGCTTTAGACGGCATATCAGGGCCGCATGGCGTTATATTGGATGATAAGCAAGTTCACAGCGTAAAAGCTAAAAAGGTGTTCTGTCACCCCGACAGAGGCCCGGTGCTTTATATATCTATCTCTTGGGAATAGGAGTAATCTGGCCCATAAAGATCGCGCCATTCTTTCGGGCTTTGGTGGATGGCAATTTTACTGTTGTCCCATAATCCCTGATGGTGTCCCTCACATAGTGGGATCGCCATTCGATCAGCGGTTTTCGATCTACTAAACCTATCGTGAATAACGTGGTGCGCTTGAGTCGGTGACATTTGCGGCAAGTTAAACGCCGTGCAAATACAGCAATCCTTTTCCCGAAGCATCTGCAAAAACTTCGGGTCTTTCTTGGCCTTGGTGGGCTTTGGGTTAGACCAAACTAATTCCATTGATTAAAATCATTATCAGATTTTTGATCTTCTGAAAACCTTGTTTTAGATAGGATTTTTTTCAAGTTTGTTATTTACCTACCGTGCAGTGGGTCATAGCCAATTGCCTCCGCTAATTTGCTCATAGCAAGTTCAAAATATGTCATAAATTCTGCCTGTGTCATGGCACTAAACTCTGTGCTGTCCACATGGCGCACGATGCTGGACGTAAGCGGCGATATGGTGGTCTTGTAATAGCCGCAAACCAATTTCAGTTCATGGTGTAAGTGTTGGGCTGTCGGCCACATACCAGTGCTTTCACACGCGGTTTTCAAGGTTGACCAATACAGGTTGTGGTGCGGGTTTGATCTTGTCCCGGTCACTGACAGGTTAAAAAGCTGTCCCGATTTGCACTCGCCTAAACGCTCGGAGTCATGTTGAGAAACAGGCAGTAACTGCCCATCCCTCAACTCAACTTGAATTTTAGGCACTTTCATATACCACCGGAAAAATAAAGATATTTATCATTGAACGGGTTAAGATATTGCTGACCGTACTTGTTTCCTTTCCAAACAATTATTCGCGCGGCTTCCATGCTTAAATTGTACTTTTCACCAATTTCCTTATAGGTGCTGCCTAACGATCTTTCGTGATATATGTTATAATTCCTCTGCACATTTTCTCTTTTAATTCTTTTAAATCTGTCATCGTTCAGTTTGTTAATATATCTGTCATAACCAGAATGATCTCCGTAACATTTTTGCCAAGGCCAATGTTTTGTGATGTAGTCTATTAGCTCATCGCGTGAGTTACGACCAAGATTTGGCACTATTAAAATGTTCTGTCTTGCAACTCGATCCCGATCACTTGGATCATTTAAATCAACAGACTTGCCAAAATAATATTTAATACCATTCACAAGTCGCTGCGATAGATCGGTTTCCCAACTTACTGGTTGTTGCTGTTTTTCATAATCTTCAATCGACATTTTTGTGCCATCGTCCAGAACTATGATATGATGCACCTCGTACTTCATTGCCATTACTCCTTAAAACGGAATTTCATCGTCCATATCGGAAGATGTGTCATTGGGTGAGTTAACAGGGTTCACATGGTTAACAGGGTCACTAGAGGCGCTCTTAGAACTTTGAAGCGTCAAATCGTTAACCGTTACGCCCAGATATGTTTTGCCGTTATATTCGCGCCGTGTTAGCTCTCCGCTTACAGTAACTTTGGAACCTTTGCTCACATAAGGAACAACGGCTATGCCGCGCTTGCCCCAAAACGTGCAGTCGAAATACATGGTTGATTTGTTTGCACCATAACCATCGTCTACAGCTAACGAGAACGAACCGAGTCCAGCTTTGTCCATTCCCCCCTCTTTAACTTCACCATCTTTGGTTGCAGTCCCTGCGATTGTAATGACTTTCATAATTTTAGCTCCTTTTTGCGATCATCATGTGCTTCAACCATGCGGTTAAAATCTTCCTCTGAAAGACCGACTTGGTTTATTGTTTTGACGTATTTTGGTTCAAACTTTTCAAAAGCAGCCGCGCTGCAACCGTTACTGTAGAAATCAACAACCGCCTGCACCCGGTCTTCTGGCGCTATGCTCATTGGCGTGTGCTTTGGTGCTATTGTTTCGTTCTTGCGTTCAACACCCACCATTTCATTAGCAGACGCATATGTGCCGCCATGCAGTCCCAGCGAAGCCAATGCGCGTCCAATTGCAGATGTTTCGCAAACTTCCAAGGCTGATGTTTTGGTTATGTAGGATGATCCGCGTATTTCTTCCGCAAGGCCCGATCCAACAATAAAACCATCTTTGTCTTTAATGATGGCTCGAACAACAACTGTTTGCTGGTCGTTATATACAAGCTCTGTTTCGATCCCGTAATTGCCGCCAAACGTAATGCGGAAGGCTTCCATGCGTGTGGAAACCTCTGTGTATGACTTGCCGCCCTTTTGCATCACACCGTGAGATTTATTTAACTCACTAACAAGCTCCATAGCATCGTGGAATTTTTTGGTCTCGGTCATTATTGGTCTCCCTCAAAGTCTCTTATTGTTTTGCTAATCTTTTCAATTGCACCGACAGGAAAGTTTAGCTTGTTATACTCTTCAAAGCTAATTTCTTTCTGTTCAAATTTTTTGGAAACGTCCATCCAGTGTTCGGTTAGCAATGTGTACATCTTGCTAATTAACAACTCTTTATCGTTTACGGTCATTGTTATTTCTCCCATTGTCTGCATCTTGGGGTTTACAATAGATATTTGCGGGTGTAAAGCATAAATTGCAAATAATTGATGGAGACTTAAATGCTAACGCCAGACGAAATTCGTGAAAAGTTAACTGACGTAAACATGAGCAAGATTGCTAGGGAGACAGGTTTAACGCGCCCGACGATATATAAATTTCTGACCGGGGCTGAAAATATGCAGTATGATACTGTCAAAAGGGTTTCGGAATACTTTGAAAGGGAAGTCTAATGTCTCACCAAATGACAGCACTTGCTATGGAACAGGACTTAGCTCCTGCCCCAAAGATTGTTCTGTATTGGATTGCTAACCACCATAACGGTGAAACTGGATTGTGCTTTCCGAGTATCAACAGGCTGGCTAAGGTGTGCAGAATGTCCCGGCGATCTGTGGAGAAGCATATAGCCGATTTGGCAGGGCTTGGTCTTATACAAGTGACTCAAAGGTTTCGTGCTGAAGGTGGTAAGACTTCCAATAGTTACCAGTTGTTTCTCAAGAGTTCCCAAGAGTTCCAGACCGATGCGCAAAATCTGCGTATGGGTAGCGCAAAATCTGCGCATGGGGATACGCAAAATCTGCGCATGAATAACCTTGGAAGAAAGAACCTTGGAATAGAAGATAATATATTGGTCGAAAAGTTTGACGATTTTTATAAATGCTTTCCAAGAAAGACGGCGAAGGGTTTAGCGAGAAAGGCTTGGGAACTTGCAGTTGCAAAGACCAACCCTGATGTTATTATTTCAAAGGCTGCTTTGTATGCGGCCAGTGTAGAGGGCAAAGACAAAAAGTTTATCCCGCATCCCGCTACATGGTTAAATCAAGAACGATGGGATGATGAAGTATTCGCTCAAGCAGACAGCGAACAAGATCAACAAAACTTAGTGCATAAGATTTTTGCAGAAATGGTGAAACCAAATGCGTGATGAACAGATACAAGAATTAACACTTAAACTTCTAAGCCGATTGAACCCACCAAGGGCGCTGACCGGGCAAGCACAAGCCATAAAGGATGAAGCCACATTCCTTGCCAAGTGCATAAACAAGGTAGCACCGAGCCAAGGTTTGACAGATTGGTTTAATGATTTTGAAGAGGCTGTGCTGGGTAACTTAGAAACCCGCACATGGCCTACAGCCAAAGAGCTTTCCAAAGCGGCGCAGCAAATACGAAAGGCCAAGCCAGTTTTTGCAGATCATAGCGTTGAAGCTGAATGGCTATTAAACCCGGTAACAATAAACGCAAAGCGCATCCAAGGTGGCCATCCAGTGTGTGAAACATGGTTAAGCGGTAAGAAGGCGCAGTCGTTGATGGCAACGGGAATGATTAGTGAAAGCGACTTGGCTAAGTACAAAAGAACAGCATCATTGCAAAAAGCAGAGGTTTATGGTTAAATGCAGATACTGTTCTCACAGACAGTCTGCTCGGTTAGTTTTCTCCCAGAACTAACTCCCCTTTCTGGCAGAGAAGCAAGTTTCCCAATTCCTTGCTTTTCTGTCAGTTTTTAAATTTATACGCACCCTGAGAAGGACGTAACAAATGAACGAACAAAACTGGCCAGCGGACAAAGTAGAACGCAGAAGCATAAGCAGCATCATCCCTTATGCCCGAAACAGTCGAACCCACAGCGATGAACAGGTGGCGCAGATAGCCGCCAGCATTAAAGAGTGGGGATTTACGAACCCGATATTGATCGACATCGATGGCGAAATAATAGCGGGTCATGGCAGACTTCTCGCCGCGCAAAAGCTCGGTTTAAAAGAGGTTCCCTGTATTACCGCTGTTGGGTGGTCGGATGCTCAAAAGAAAGCCTATGTCATTGCCGACAACAAGCTGGCGCTAAATGCTGGATGGGACAACGATATGCTGGCCATTGAGTTTGGCGAGCTTAAAGATTTAGATTTTAACTTAGATTTAATCGGTTTTGACTCCGATGAACTTGCCAACATCCTGAAGGAGCCTGAAACTGAAGGTTTGACAGACGAGGACGCCGTGCCAGAAGCGCCGGAGGTTCCTGTTACAGTTGAAGGCGATGTTTGGTTGCTTGGGTGCCATAGGCTTATGTGTGGAGACAGCACAAGCATTGATGCAGTTGAGAAGCTGATGGATGAGCAAAAAGCTGACGTCCTTTTTACCGACCCTCCTTATGGAATTGATTTCTCACCACAGCGGGGAACGCATGGCAAAATATTGAATGATGCACTTGAGGGGGAAGAATTTGACGAGTTTTTAAATGATACCTTCGCCACCGCTATGTCTGCAATGAAACCTGACACATATGCGTTTATTTGGACGGGTTGGAGTAAGATTGGCGCATTTGAAAAGGCCATAAAAAAGTTTTTTAAAATTCAAGCGATGCACATTTGGGTAAAAAACAATTTTGGTATTGGTTATTATTCAAGGCCAAAACATGAGCCGTTCTATTTGTGCCTTAATGGTAAGCCCGTTTATCCATCGACTGCCCCTGCTGATGTTTGGGAAGAAAAGAGGGTTCACAAGACCATCCACAGTTGCGAAAAGCCAGTGGATTTGATTACAGATATTCTTGACACATATCACAAAAACAGCACGGTGCTTGATTTATTTGGTGGCAGCGGTTCCACTCTAATTTCTTGCGAAAAGACAGCCCGAGATTGCCGCATGATGGAGTTAGACCCGAAATACTGCGATGTTATCATAAAGCGCTGGCAGAACTTTTCAGGACAGAAAGCAAAGCTGGAGGCAACTGCGCAAACCTATGATGAATTGAAGCAAGAACGGGTATCGGCATGACTGATGAAAAGAACAAAGGCGGTAGGCCGCGCAAAGAGCTTACAAAAGATCAAAAGTCAGAAGTTAAAACTTTGGCTGCGGTTTTAAGCACTGACCAAATAGCTGATTATTTTGGTATAGGTCGGCGCACTTTTTATGACATAATGGAGCGCGATGAAGAAGTTTCCGCACAATATAAAAAGGGAAAAGCGGAGGCTGTTGGCTTCGTTGCGCAAAATCTAATTCAAAAAGCCCGGTCTGGTGATTTAGGCGCACAAATATTTTATTTAAAAACTCAAGCTGGTTGGAAAGAAACCCAAAGGCTAGAGGGCGCTGGTAATGATGGCGAGCACGTTCATGCGTACAAATGGTTAAGCGATGAAGACCAAGACGATTAACTATCGCCCCAGAACGCATCTAAGGCCGTATCATGCGCGAAAGCAACGCTGGGCGGTAATCGTAGCCCACAGGCGCTTTGGTAAGACGGTTGCGGCTATCAACGACCTAATACGAGATGCCCTAACGATACCGCGTAAAAAAGTGCGGGTTGCTTACATTGCTCCGTACTACCGACAGGCAAAGGCTATCGCTTGGGATTACTTGCTGGAATATACCAAAGACATTGAAGGCGCTGTTGCCAATGCAAGCGAATTGCGTGTCGATTTCCCGAATGGTTCCCGCATCCGTTTATTCGGCGCTGATAACTACGATGCTATGCGTGGTTTGTATTTTGACAGCGTTGTGCTTGATGAACCCGCTGACTTCCCGGCTAATGCTTGGCCTGTTGTTATTCGCCCCAGCCTTGCCGACCGTAAGGGCCGCGCCACGTTTATTGGAACGCCAAAGGGCAAAAACGATTTCTGGGACATTTACCACCACGCGCAAAGTGACCCTGATTGGTTCTGTGCGATGTATAAAGCTGATGAAACGGGCGTCCTAGACGATGAGGAACTAGCGGAAGCAGAGCGCACAATGGGCGAGGATCGTTATGCTCAAGAGTTTCTTTGCTCTTTCGAGGCTGCGATCCAAGGCGCATATTATGCCACAGAAATGAAAAAGGCCAAAGAAGAAAAGCGCATTTCAAACGTGCCATACGATCCCGGCGTGGGTGTTGTTACCGCATGGGACTTGGGTATTGGCGACAGCACGGCTATCTGGTTTGCGCAGTATGTCGGCAAAGAAATCCGCTTAATAGATTACTATGAGAGCAGCGGCGTAGGTTTAGACCATTACGCAAAGGCTCTAAGTGAGCGTGGCTATCATTACGAGCAGCATATTTTGCCGCACGATGTCAGAGTTAAGGAGCTTGGCACGGGCAAGAGCAGATTGGAAACGCTGGACGCGCTGGGCATTAAAGACATAGAAATAGCTCCCCGGCTTGGAATAGAAGATGGCATACAAGCTGCGCGTTCTATGCTTAACCGTTGTTGGTTTGACGAAAGCAGGTGTGAGCGTGGCGTGGAAGCAATGTTGCAATATCGGCGTGAATTTGACGAGCGGATGAAGTCTTGGCGCGGCAGACCCTTGCACGATTGGACTTCTCACGGTGCAGATGCGTTTAGATATTTGGCTGTTGGTTATAAGCCAGAGGCCGATTGGGGCGCACCAATCAAGCGCGGATTGCGTGGAATAGCATAATGTGATACTGTGTGATTGAAAAACACAGGTGCATCATGGCGAAAATGACTAAAGCACAAATTGCGAGAGCTAAGGCTATGTCTAAGCGCAAGGGTTCTGCGTATCCTAATGCTTGGTCAAATTTAAAAGTTGTCAGGGCCGATGCAAAGAAATCCAACAAAAAACCAGTAAAAAGGAAAGCATGATGGGTTATGGCAAAAAAGGCATGGGTAAGAAAAAGGGCGGCAAAAAGAAATGAAAACTGGTAAGTATTCTACAGCAGCATCCTTCAAACCATGCAAGGGTTGCCCAACACCAAGCAAATGCGCAATGGCTGGCAAATGTTTAGCAAAAGCGTGAGGCTTATTGATTTCTAATGCGTACAAAAGCTGAAAAGATAGCGGCTGCAAAAAAGCGGCACGGTTTCACGGCGGTAAATAAACCTCGCCGGGGTGGGCCTAAGAAGTTTGAAGTCTTGGCGGTTGAAGGCAACCAAGTTAAAAAGGTTAACTTTGGCGATCCGAATATGACCATCAAGAAAAGCACCCCAAGTCGAAAAGCATCGTATTGTGCGCGTTCTGGTGGTATTAAGGGTAAGAATAGCAAATTGTCGGCTAACTATTGGTCGCGTAAAGCATGGGACTGTTAAATGGCAATCACAACTTATTCAGAGCTTCAATCTTCCATTGCCAATTGGCTTAATCGTAATGGTGATACATCGTTACTTTCGGTTATTCCTGATTTCATTGCGCTGGCAGAGGCCGATATAAATCGCAAACTGCGTCATTATAAAATGATTGAGCGTGTTGATGCAGTGCTTGATAGCCGATATGTGCAAGTGCCTAACAATTGGTTGGAGACGGTTCGGTTTAATATCACCGCATCAACTACGGTCAAATTAGATTTTATTGGCCCAGAAGATATGCTGGAAAAACGGCAGAACAACAGCGACACTGCTGGCATTTCTCGTTATTATACGCAAATGGGGGAAGCTATAGAGGTGTTCCCAACTCCCGCTGCGGAATATCCTATGCAGCTTGCTTATTATGCGCAAATCCCAAGTTTGAGCGATAGCGTTACTTTTAATTGGTTGCTGCAAGATCAGCCTGATGTTTACCTGTATGGCGCACTAATGCAATCGGCTCCATACTTGCTAGATGATGCGCGAACCCAGACTTGGGCTGGCTTGTATCAAAACGGTTTGGCTTCACTGCAAAAGTCATCTGATGACACTAGGTTTGGTGGTTCTGGTCGCAGAATTATTATAACTAGTTATTAACTGAAAATTGGTGTATGATAGCGCCAGATATATCTAACGGAGCATAACATGAGCTTTTCAAATTACCTAGAAACCGAGGTCTTAGACTTTGCGTTCACAACTGGCACAGCAACCCGCCCAACCGCATGGTATGTTGCCCTCTACACAGCAGCCCCCGGCGAAGGTGGCGGCGGAACCGAGGTGTCTACAGGCGGCTACGCCCGTCAGTCAGTAACATTTTCCGTTTCTGGAAATACTGCCTCTAATACTGCCGCTGTTGAGTATCCTACGGCTACGGCGTCTTATGGAACCGTTACTCATGTTGGCATTTTTGATGCGTCTTCTGGTGGTAATTTGTTGGCATATTCGGCACTAAACGTGTCCAAGTTGATCGACACTGGCGATGTTTTCCGCATTCCAACTGGCGACCTTGATATTACACTAGACTAAACTGATGGCTGGATACGGCTCAGGAAACTATGGCGCTCGTTTATTTGGGCTTGATGGCACTGTAAAAGATGCTTCAGCCCAAATAAGCGTGAGCGGTGCGTTTACTTCTGCCGCCTTCAAAACGGCAGCAGGCTCTTTAAGTGCGCCTGCTGTTTCTAGTGTTTTAGCGTCTGCGGAGCGTATAAAGCAATCAAGCGCTCAAATTTCTGCAACTGGTCAGATGGCCACTGTTGGCGTAAAAAACGCTTCGGCCACAATATCAGTATCATGCCAGTTAGCCGTTATAACTAGCGGTCAACGTGTCAGGGAAACCTCCGCAAATGTTTCTGCCGCATCGTCGGCAACTGCCAACGCTGAAAAAGAATTCCAGTTCCAAGCTCAAATCTCAGCTTCAAGCCAACTTGCAGCAAGCGGATTTAAAACTTCTTTAGTCGGCTCAACTATCTCAGCAACGTCAAGCGCCGCTGCATCTGGGTTTAGAAAAAGAGTTTCTTCCGCCTCGGTAAGCGTTGTATCATCTGCGACCGCATCAATGGTGCTTGTTAAAGACGCCGAGGCTCTAATTTCTGGGTCTTCGGCTTCGTCTGCGTCTGCTGATATTATTGTTGACGGCGCTTCTTTGATCGCGTCCAACTCTGCATCCAATGTGAATTATGAGCGCAAGCGTGAAAATGGCGCAGTGTCTCTTGGTTCGTCTGGCGTATTTACGGTAGCTGTTAAAACGGCGTCTGCTGTAATTGTCAGCAGCCCGCAGCTAACAGTAGATACAAACAGCACCCGCGTCCGCGAGGCTTCATCTGCGTCAACGTCTGTTTCAGATGGCGCTTCATCCGGAGTGCTTATCGCCTCTGGTGCAGCGTCTATACCGGCGACTTCATCTATTGCCACTGTTGCCGTGGCTTCCCTTGTGGGCGCTTCCTCCGGGTTAGTTGCGTCAACTACGTCTGCTAACGGTCAAATAATTGCGGGCGGTAGCGCACTTGCAGCAAGTCGTGCTATAGTAAGCGCAAGCGCACGTTATAAGTGGCTCGAAGCGGACGATCCGACGACATCATGGACAGAAGCACCAAATCCAAGTAATACTTGGACAGATGCAGATTATTTAGAAAGGGCCGCGTAATGCCTACGACAACGACAAACTATTCTTGGAATAAGCCAACCGTAGGCGGCGATGAAGACGCTTGGGGTGGTTATCTGAATGGCAACTGGGACAGCGTTGACACATTGCTTGGCGGCGTAACAAATTCTGAGTTTTCCGTTTTGAGCGGTCTTACAGCGTCCACAACAGAATTAAACTATGTCGATGGTGTTACCTCGGCTATTCAACCGCAGCTCGATGCAGCTGCAACAACAGGTAAGGCAATCGCAATGGCGATTGTTTTCGGTTAAGGAGAAGCCACATGGCCGCACCAAACGTAGTAAATGTAGCCACTATCACTGCCAAATCGGCAATGGTGGCTTTATCTTCAACATCTGCGACTTCGGTCGTTAGCAACGCTGCGTCCAGCGGCAAGGTATTTAAGATCAACATGATCCAGATTGCCAATGTCGATGGCACAAATGCCTGCGACGTGACTGTGGATATGCACAGCGCCGCTGCTGGCGGTGGCACAGCTTACTCTCTGGTTGCGACTGCATCTGTCCCTGCTGACTCGTCGCTTATTGCTGTTGATAAGAACACAGCCCTTTACCTTGAGGAAGATCGCTCCATCACCGTCACTGCTGGCACAGCAAACGACTTGGAAGTTATCGTAAGCTACGAAGAGATCAGCTAATGCGCTTTATTGGCAACGCCCCTGTAGATGGTGAAGTTCGTGCTATCGCCTCTGGTGCGTTAGCCACTGGAGATACTGTTGCTGTGAACCCAGATGGCACTGTGAGTGTTGTGGCCGGTTCTTCTGAAGCATTAGGCTCCCCCGGATTGTACCGGAGTTCTTCAGTTGCTAACTCAGGCAACGCCGCAGTTTACGACGATAATGCTCAGAAAGTTGTGATTGTCTTTACAGACAATTCGTCCCAAAATTTAAAGGCTGTTGTCGGCACTGTAAGTGGGACATCAATTAGTTTTGGCTCTGAGGTGGTGGTTGCTGCTCAAGGATATATTGTAAAATTAGCCTATGACGCCAACGCTCAAAAAATTGTTGTAATTTTTGATAATCAGGCCGTCGTTGGAACAGTTAGCGGAACTTCCATTAGCTTTGGAAGCATCGCAACTTATCATGGTGCTTATGTTAGTGATTACGATATTACATATGATGCCAATGCGCAAAAGGTTGTTATAGCATACCGCAATTCGAGTTTTTACGGTGTTGCCATCGTCGGCACGATTAGCGGCACCTCTATTAGTTTTGGATCTGAAGCTGTCCACCTTTACAATCAAGCCACTAACAACTCTATTGTTTATGATGCAAGTGCGCAAAAGGTTGTCATCTTTTATACTGACCAAGGAAACACAACGTATGGCAAGGCTGTTGTAGGCACGGTTAGTGGCACGTCTATCAGCTTTGGCTCTAGTGTAGTTTTTGAAAGCGCACAGTCAGACTCTATAACCGCCACTTACGATGCGAATGCCCAGAAAACAGTTACAGGTTATCGACTTAGTAACAATGACGGCAAGGCTGTTGTAGGCACGGTTAGTGGCACCTCTATTAGTTTTGGAACATCTGTGGTTTACGCATCCAACGCACCCGCAAGGTCATCCGTTTATGACCCGACTGCTAAAAAAGTAATTATAACTTATCAAGATTCCGCAGACTCTTCTGCCGGAGACCTTGTTGTTGGCACTGTTAACGGCACTTCTATCAGCTTTGACTCGCCTGTTGCTTTTGAAAGCGGAGATGCAGATAGACAGAGCGCAACTTATGACGCTAACGCTCAAAAAATAGTTATAGCCTATAAGGATACTAGCAACTCTGGGTACGGGACTTATGTTGTTTTTGCGCCAGCCTCCACCAACCTCACCTCCGAGAACTTCGTAGGTTTTGCCAATAGCGGCTACGCTGACGGACAATCCGCAGCACTTAACTCGACTTGCTCCGTGGACAAGAACCAATCTGGTTTAACTGCTGGCGAGACTTACTATGTGCAGGGTGACGGCACGTTGGGTACAACCCCCGCCGATCCGTCTGTTGTGGCTGGAACGGCCATATCTTCTAACTCTATTATCGTGAAAGGGTAACTCCCATGAAGACTATCGTTGAAACATCAAGCGGCTTGAGCAAGTACCTGCTTGCTGATGATGTGACCATCACTGCTACTGCTGATAACATCACAGTTGGTGATCCTGCACAGTTCATCATTGGTGACTTGAACAGCACCACGGTGACCGTCACTGACAACGTGACAAACGCCCCAGACGATTGGTCTGGCAACAAGTATTTCTTTGACGGAACAACTTGGACCTTGAACCCTGACTGGGTAGACCCGACACTCGACGACGAGGAATAATCTAAATGCGCATCATTGGTAACGCTGGAAAAGCGAGAGAAGTACAGGCCGTTGCCAGTGGTGCGTTAGCTTCTGGTGACACTGTTGTTGTGAACTCCGATGGAACTGTGAGTGTTGTTGAGGGGAGTTCCGGGAGTATTGGGTCGGAAGCCGTTTTTTCCACAACGTCCATACAGAAGCCGTCTGCGACTTTTGATACGAGCAATAACAAAGTTGCGGTTGCTTACCTCAACAACACTAACTACGCCACTGTTGCTGTTGGAACCGTAAGCGGAACGTCTATTAGCTTTGGTACGCCAGTTGTTGCAGAAAGTTCTGGTACGGAGGACACCACTGTTGTTTTTGATAGTAGCAATAATAAGGTTGTTTTAACGTATCGTGCATCAGGCAACGGCAAATCAGTTGTCGGCACGGTTAGTGGAACATCTATCAGTTTTGGTACTAAAGCTAGCTTTCAGTCAAGCGGGGTGGAGTATGTCCGCTCTGTCTTCGATAGTAACAGCAATAAGGTTGTAGCTATTTGGAGTAATGATAATAGCTCTAAGGCTGGAACGGCTGCTGTTGGCACAGTAAGCGGCACGTCAATTAGCTTTGGTTCGGCGGCAGTTTTCAAATCGAGCGGCATTTATTCCACGTCTCCTGCGTTTGACAGCACTAACAATAAAATTGTTATAGCGTATGGAATTTCAAATATTATAGAAGCCGTAGTCGGCACTGTCAGTGGTACGTCTATTAGTTTTGGGACACCTGTATCATCGAGTGTTGGCGGCACATATAGAATACTGGCTATGAATGACAGCACTGGACAGGGTGTTATAGGTTATCGGAATAACGTATCGCCGTATGACGGCAAGGCCATATCCATAACTGTAAGTGGAACTTCGGTTAGCTTTGGCGCAGGCACACAATTTACTACAGATGTTAAAGCTGTTGACAGCGTTGTTTTTGACAGCAGTCGCAATAAGTTCTTTATTGTTTACGGGGTAGATATCTACCCTGTAACTTTAAGCGGCACGGATGTTTCTTTTGGAAGCTCTTCTGCGATTTCATCAGAAAACATAGATCAAACAGTTGGTGCGTTCGACAACAACGACAAACTTGTTTTGGCGTATCGAAACCTCACAGATTCGCAGCAGGGGCAGTCCTCAGTGTTTTCGCCACCATTCACCAATGCAGACAGCTACATCGGCATAGCCGCTACAGGCGCACCTGATGGCCAAGGCGCTAAGATCAACATCAAGGGCGCTGTAGACGAGAACCAATCTGGCTTGACCGCAGGTCAGAGTTACTACGTCCAGGCGGACGGCACGTTGGGTACAACACCAGCAGATCCAAGTGTATTCGCTGGCACTGCTGTAGCTGCAACCAAACTTATCGTGAAGGGCTAAGACATGGCACTAGATACCATTCCAAAGCAAGAGGGCGGTAAGCTCAAGGCCGTTGCATCTGGTACACTGCCAAGCGGCCAACCTGTTATTGTGAACAGTGATGGCACTGTAAGTGTTATTGCGAATTCTAGCCAAACATTAGGTACTCAATCTGAGTTTGAGTCGGCAGGTGTCAACGAGTTTGTAAAGTCAACTTTTGACTCTTCAATCGGAAAAGTTGTAATCATATTTCGAGATAGTGGAAATGCAAATTACGGGAGAGTTGTAGTTGGAACGGTTAGTGGCACGTCTATCAGCTTTGGGACGCCCGTAACATTTGTGAGCAGTTCTGTCTCCAGTGCTGACGTTACCTTCGATTCAAATAGCAGCAAAGTTGTTATTGGCTATAGGCCTGAAAGCCCCAACCAAGGCTATGCAATTGTAGGTACTGTTTCTGGAACCTCTATTAGCTTTGGCACTCCGGTGGTCTTTGACTCGTCGGCAAACGTAGACAATATATCAACTGTCTTTGACAGCAGTAATAATAAAGTTGTGATTTCATACAAAGACCCCGGAACTTCTTATTACTCGGTTTCAATTGTCGGAACCGTAAGCGGCACCTCCATAAGTTTTGGAACGCCCGTTGTGTTTAGAAGTGTAGGCATTGGCCCCATTTCTTCAACATTTGATTCGACCAACAATAAGGTTGTTATTGCATGGCCCTACTCCAACAACGCTGAAGCTATTGTTGGGACGGTAAGCGGTACAAGCATTTCCTTCGGTTCTGTTGCGTCTATGGACTCAAGTGTTGACAGTATAGGGATCGGGTTTGACTCAACAAATGGCAAAGTAGTTGCAGCGTACCGGAAAAATAGCACTAATAAATCCACTGCGATTGTAGGCACTGTAAGCGGCACGTCAATTAGCTTTGGAACGCCTGTTATTTTTGAAGATGTTTCTCCAGTTAGGCCTTCGGTAGCATTTGATTCATCAACTAACAAAATTGTCATTGCTTACGTTGCCTCGCAAGCTGTGACCGCTGTCGTCGGAGTCGTTTCTGGGACGTCCATTACCTTTGACCCGTCATTTCAAATTGACTCGTATGGCCCTTCATATCAATCGGCAGTATTTGATTCGACAAATAACAAAATAGTTATTTCTTACCAAAAAGATAGCGCAAGCGGCAAAGCTAATGTGCTTCAAAACGCCTCCACCAACCTCACCTCTGAGAACTACATCGGCATGTCTGGTGGGGTGGTTGCGGTGGAGGGTAGCGCAGAGCAGGAGATTGGAACCCCTGCGGTTTTTGAAAGTGCCTCTATTGTTAATTTGTCTTCTACATATGATGCCGCTGCAAATAGATTAGTGTTAGCTTACAGAGACCAAGGCAATAGCAACAGAGGAACCGCAGTTGTAGGCACTGTCAGTGGCACCTCTATCAGCTTTGGCACTCCCGTAGTTTTTGAAACGGGAAACACTTATAGCGTTGCTATTACCTACGAAGCAACAGCGGAAAAAGTTGTTGTTGTTTTTAGGGACAACGGTAATTCAGATTATGGCAAGGCTATTGTTGGAACGGTCAGCGGAACGTCAATTAGTTTTGGTTCAGCAACTACTTTTGCGAGTGCTACTACATATGACGTTTCGGCAACTTTCGACAGCAGCGCCGACAAAGTTGTTGTTGTTTATAGAGACGGTGCAAACTCAAACTATGGGACGGCTATCGTTGGTACAGTAAGTGGTACGTCTATCAGCTTTGGTAGCGAGGTTGTTTTTTCCTCTTCAAGCACCAGTCTATCCAATACCGCAACTGTATTTGACTCTGTTAACAACAAGGTTGTTATTGCGTACAGAGATGTTGGAGAATCCGACTACGGCAAGGCTATTGTTGGCACAGTAAGCGGAACGTCAATTAGTTTTGGTTCAGCAACTACTTTTGCGAGTGCGCAATCTTATTATGTAGGTGCAACGTATGACTCTAGTGCAGGTAAGGTGGTTGTTGCATACGTTGATGGTGAAAACTCTCTTTACGGCACTGCTGTTGTAGGTGCCGTTAGTGGTACTTCTATTAGCTTTGGGTCAGAGGTTGTTTTTAATTCCGCCTCAACTGAGCAAACGCTTGGACCGTCTTATGATGCTACCGCAAATAGAGTTGTTATTGCCTACCCAAATGCTGGGGACTCCAACAAGGGCAGCGTAGTTGTGGGCGCTGTGTCTGGAAGTTCTATTACATTTGAATCGCCTTCTGTATTTGATACAAGCTCCGTATCCCGTACAACTTCTGTGTATGACTCTAGTGCAGGAAAAATAATTATAAGTTATAGAGACGGTGGCAACTCCAGCTACGGAACCTCGGTCGTGTTTCAAACAGGATATACAAACGTCACCAGAGCAGAAGTAGCCGATGGCGACAATGCAACCGTTGACATCGTAGGCACTGTATCCACAAACCAACTAAGCCTCACCGCTGGGCAGCAGTATTACGTCCAGACAGATGGCACTCTAAGCGAGACCCCCGCCGACCCAAGCGTCTTGGCGGGAACGGCAATATCTGCTACAAAGCTCATAGTAAAAACATAAGGCGAAACCATGCCTCTAATTCCGCTCAAACTCCCCGCTGGCCAGTATCGCAACGGCACTGACCTTATGTCTCAGGGCCGCTGGCGGGACATTAACCTCGTCCGCTGGCATGAGGATGCTCTGCGTCCTGTTGGTGGATGGCGGCAGAGAGCATCTGTTGATCTTAACGGCGTTGCCCGATCCATGCTTGCGTGGGAAGAGAATGACGGATTGCGGCTGGTGGCGGCGGGTACATACAATAGCCTGTATGTTATCAACGCAAATGGCACTGTGAGTGACATTACACCGGCTGGCCTCACCGCTGGTCGCGTGGACGCAAATATCAACACTGCATATGGCGGCGGGTTTTACGGCAACGAAGAATATGGCATACCACGCGCTGACACTGAAACCATCCTCCCGGCCACGACTTGGTCTTTGGAGAATTGGGGAGAGTATTTGCTGGCAATGTCATACGATGACGGCAAGCTATACGAGTGGCGGAATGATGTCGCAACGGACGCCGCCCTTATTGCAAACGCCCCCACAGATTGCACCGGCATGATGGTGACAGAAGAGCGCTTTGTTGTATGCTTCGGCGCTGGCGACGATCCTCGCAAGGTCCAGTGGTCGGATAGAGAAGATAACACAACTTGGACCCCCGCAGCTACAAACGAAGCTGGTGACATAAACCTGCAAACCAACGGCGTTATTTTGGCTGGGCTGCGCACACGGGGCCAGTCGCTCATTCTGACCACAGAAGACGCCCACACATTGACTTACTCAGGCCCGCCGTTTGTTTATGGAGTGGAGCGCGTTGGCAACTCCTGTGGGCTTATAGCGCCCCGTGCGGCGGCTTCTGTTGATAACGGCGTGATCTGGATGGGTTTGCGTGGCTTCTTTGTTTACTCTGGCGGCAGGGTTCAGAGCGTCCCGTGTGATGTGGCTGACTATGTATTCAGCGATATTAACAAGGATCAGCGCTCAAAAGTGTCTTGCGTGGTTAATAGCGCGTGGAATGAAATCTGGTGGTTCTATCCAAGCGCAGACAGCATTGAGTGCGACCGCTACGTTGCATATGACTTTGTCGAAAATATCTGGATCACAGGCGAAATGGATCGCACCGCTGGCGTTGATCGCGGCGTGTTCCGTTACCCAATGTTCATTGCAAGCGATGGTGAGCTATACGAGCATGAGATCGGCTACAGTTACGGCTCAAGCACTCCCTATGCCGAAACCGGGCCTATCTCTATTGGTTCTGGCGACAATCTGATGAATGTTGTTGAGCTTATCCCTGACGAGAAAACGCAGGGCGATGTGACTGCCACGTTCAAAACGCGCTTCTATCCGAATGGCTCTGAAAGCCAATATGGGCCGTTCAACATGAGCAACCCGACTTCGGTTCGCTTCCAAGGGCGTCAGGTGCGTATGCGGGTTGAGGGTAGCGTTGCAACGGATTGGCGTGTCGGCATTATGCGGCTTGATGCGCGGCAGGGTGGGCGAAGATGAGAGTTGTCCCGCCAATCACCTTTGACTTATCGGCGTGGGCGGAGAATATGCGCCGCTACCTTGGCAAAGCTCTGAATCAGCTCGACGCCAAAGATGCGTCCGTGTCGGCGGCAGAGGATGGCGTTTTGCTCTGGGATCGCGAAGAGGGCTACCCGGTAGTCTCAAAGAACGGTGAGTGGCGTCAGGTTGTGCTTGAGGATGGCCACGGCGACTTTTACATTGCGGCAGACGTAACGGCGGCAAGCGCAAACACAGAGTACAAATTAACCTACACATCTGAAGCCTCAAACAGCGGCATTACTCTTGGCACACCAGCAACTAGAATTGTGTTTGAGGAAGCTGGGGAGTACGTTATAGCCTTCTCTGCGCAAATTTCATCTACGTCGAGCAGCACAGTTCACTTCTACTTTTGGCCAAGCGTTAACGGTACAGACATCAACAACAGCGCGATGACAACTGCACTGCACCAAAACAACGCAACTTTGATTACGTCTCGGACGCAAATATTCACGGTGGCAGCCAATGATTACCTTGAAGTCAACTGGATGGTGGACAGCACTGCTGGTTTTTTAAACGCTACAGCAGCAGCGTCCCCTGTGCCAAATATTCCGGCTTCAACACTGTCAATCACAAGGCTGCATGGCTAGGGGTGTCAAAGTGCAAGAAATATGGTATAAATGTTTAAACCGTTCGGAGTTATAAAATGGGCATCATGGATTTCTTATTTGGCAAACCTGAGCAAACAGGCAAACTTGATCCGCAAACGGAAGCGGCAAGAAACTTTTTGCTTAATCAAATGTTGGAGCAATACAGTGCTGGGCCAGTAGATGTTCCACAATATCAAGCTGTTGCCCCGGCTGCAATGTATAGCGGCACAAATGATCTTCTTAGATCTCTTGGTTTAGGAACGGTTGCACCTCCGTCAATGCCCACAGTAAATGTCGGCGGTGTTGAGGCTTACAGTAGCCAGCCATTCCAAGAGCAAATAGAAACTGCTTACGGAGAGCGTTATCCGGGGCAATACGAATTCTTGCGATCTTTTTACCGAGATCGTGTAACGGGTGAACCCGGAACTCGCGCATATGGATATGTTGATCCAAACGCGGCTGTCACTATGCCTGTTGGCGGCGTTGGTGGTGGAAATCAATATAATAATAGCGACTCCGACTCCACGGCTTACGCTGTAAACTTACACAACAGTCTATTCCCCACTGCTGATTATTCTGGTGGGCCAACTAATTACACTGATAGTTATGGTGTGGTTGGCTCTGATGCACCTGCATTTTCCGGTGGCGGTGCAGATGGCGTGGGCAATTTTGGCGCTGTTGGCGACTTTTTTGGAGGGATCGGCAATGCGCTCGGTATTACTGACTACAAATTGTGATGAAAGGTTGTTCCAATGATCGGTTCAAACGTATTTGGGCAAGCCCAGCAGTATCAAACTCAAGCGGGTGATATTTACGGACGCTTGGGAAGTTTTAGCCCAACCAATATGCAATCAGCACAAGTCGGCTCTGCGCAACAAATGCAGGGTGTCGGTGCTGTGCAATCCGCACAAGCTCCCGGCCAGATTGGTGTCAATCAGTTAGCCACAACAAACCTCAACCCATATATGAGCCCTTATACGCAGAATGTGATTGAGGCGGGTCAGGCCGACATTGAGCGGCAACGTCAACTTGCATCAAACCAATTGGGCGCACAGGCACAAGCTGCTGGCGCTTTTGGTGGTTCCCGTCAAGCGGTGCAAGAGGGTGTGCTTGCTGGTGAGGCTTTGCGTCAAGCTGGTCAACTGTCTGCGCAACAACGGCAACAAGCATTTTCTCAAGCACTGCAATCTGGTCAGTTTGACATTGGCAACGTGCAACAGGCGCGGACACTTGCATCTGGTCAAGAGTTTCAAGCAAGCCAATTTGCACAACAAGCTCGTGAAGCTGCGGCGGCGCGTGAGCAAGCGGCGCGTTCTGGCAATATGCAAGCTGCTAATCAGTTTGCGTTACAACAGGCTCAACTTGAGCAACAAGCAAACCAAGCCAATTATCAGGGTCAGTTCCAAGCGGCTAACGTACAATCTGGCGCGGCTGGTGGTTTGCGCGGTCTTGGATCAACTATGTTCGGTCAGGGCATGACTGGCCTCAGAGAGCAACAAGCGGCAGCGGCTAGAGCGCAAGCTGCACAACAGGCAATGCTAGATGCTGGGCGTCAACAGACACTAGGCAACTTAGGTTATCCCGGTCAGGCTTTGCAAACTGGCACTGGTACGCTAAGTGCTCTTCCGGGAGCCAAAGTAACGCAACCGGGGCAACCCGGCTTGCTTGGAACTCTAGCAGCTTTCAGCGGCCTTCCGGGTTTTGGTTAAATAAATGGAACTAACGCAACGAGACCTACTGGCAAAGACACTGCAAGCCGAGGCTGGAAACCAAGGCTATAATGGCATGGTGGCTGTTGGTTCGGTAATTATGAACCGTCTTGGCGGCGGCAGTGATCTTGGCAAAGTCATTTTGCAGCCGGGTCATTTCTCTGCGTGGAACAGTACAACTGGTTATGCTGGCGGCGAACAAGGCCAAGACATGGGCTTCACGCCAAGTGCCAAAGCGTATGAAGTCGCTGATGCTTTGCTTGCTGGTGAATATGAAGACCCGACAGGCGGTGCAACTCATTATTACAACCCGCAGCTTGCCGATCCCAATTGGGGTGCATCTGCTGGTGGTGATTGGCAAACCATCGGGTCGCACATTTTTGGAAAAGCAAACGAAGCTGTCCAAAAACCAATATCAAATAATGGTCAATTAAAACCATCTTTAGAAGCCGTAATCTTTGGAGGAGCTTCAGAAATGAACGGACAACCTACGGGCCGAGATATGAATCAGCCTAGTGCTATTCAGATGCAGAAAATGCAACAGCAGCAAGGATCGGGCGGTCTTATGGGCTTTCTGCGCGATCCGCGAACCCGCGAGACATTTGCCTCATTAGACAGGTCTGGAATGTTGGGCGGAGTTCAGCAACGGGCTGCGGCTGATGTTAAGCTAATGCAAGAACAGGAATTGCTAAATCAAGAAAATCAAAAAAATACGCAAATAAAAAATAGAACAATAGAAGTTTTGTCTCAGAAGGCCAATGCTGGAGATCAAGTTGCGTCAAAAGTTTTAAGTGCTATTCAGTCTGGCGCTTTAGATGCTCAAACTGGAATGAAATTGTATTTTCAAGAATCTATGAAAGTTCCAAAAGACTCACG